>Ga0268276_1000335_pt1 | contig 56519 bp, 62 predicted proteins | sample saktaG_4_FD_190145 | JGI IMG/M metagenome (GOLD analysis project Ga0268276, IMG submission 190145) | Saline water microbial communities from Sakinaw Lake, British Columbia, Canada - sak_2010_1_5_45m | ecosystem: Environmental > Aquatic > Non-marine Saline and Alkaline > Saline ...
TTCTTAACAATAAACACAAATTTTTATATATCTTAAGCTCCGCTTGAGTATTATAAAAATTTTGTTTTATTAACTTCTTAACAATAAACACAAATTTTTATATACTCCACGCTTTTTTCCTCTTTAAAGGGTGGAATATTGATATCTCACAAAAAATACATGGAATTAGCATTAAAACTAGCAGAAAAGGGTAAAGGTACTGCTTCTCCCAATCCAATAGTTGGCTGCTTAATAGTTAAAAGAGGCAGAATTGTCGGCAGGGGCTGGCACAAGAAATGTGGAGAAGATCATGCTGAAATCTGCGCTTTAAAAGATGCTGGGAAAAAAGCAAAAGATGGTTTGATGTACGTCACTTTAGAGCCTTGTTCTCATTGGGGCAAAACCCCTCCTTGCACAGAAAAAATAGTTCAGGCAGGCATCAGAGAAATTGTCATTGGGATGAAAGACCCTAATCCCTTGATTAGTGGTTATGATGAGCTAAGATTTAGGGGGATAAAGACAAGAATCGGCATTTTAGAAGAAGAATGCAAAAAGCTAAACGAGCCCTACATCAAATGGATCAAAACAAAAACGCCATTTGTTATTGCAAAAGCAGCTATGTCTCTAGATGGAAAAATAGCTACAACAACCGGACATTCAAAATACATTACCGGTAAGGAAGCAAGAAAATATGTCCATGAACTAAGGGCAGAATACGACGCAGTTATGGTTGGTTCAAACACAATAGCAAAAGATAACCCCCAGCTAACAGTAAGGTTGATCAAAGGAAGAAACCCAATAAAGATAGTTGTCGATAGTACTTTAAAGATATCTGCTAAAGCTAACGTTATTAAAAACGAACCATCAAAACTGATAATAGCAACAACAAGAAAAGCCCCTAAAAAGAAAATAAAGTTATTGCAGAATAAAGGAGTTAGAGTTCTTGTATTAAATGCAAAAAACGGAAGGGTGGATTTAGAGCACTTAATGAAAGAATTGGGAAAACACGATATAATCTCCATTATGATTGAGGGTGGTGCAGAGTTAAACGCTGAAGCCCTAAGATCAAAAATAGTTGATAAGATACTCTTTTTCATCTCACCTAAGATGATAGGCAAAGGCCTGGAAGCAATAGGTGATTTAGGTGTAAAGAAAGTTGACAAGTCTATCAACCTTAAAAATATTGATTATAAGAAGATTGGTAAGGACATATTGATTGAGGGTTACCTATAATTAAGTAATATAAAACATTAATTTTTTAAACAAACTCTATTTCTATTATGCTTATGTTCGGCAAGATAGAATACGCAATAAAACAGCTGCAAAGAGGAGATTTTATCATTGTAGTTGATGACGAAAACAGGGAGAATGAAGGCGACCTAGTTCTAGCTGCAGAAAAAGCAACACCTTCTAAGCTAAATTATATGATTCAATGGGCAGGCGGCTTTATGTGTGTTCCAATAATAGGCCACAGGCTGGATGAATTAAAAATTCCAATGATGGTTGAAAACCCAACAGACAAATTACATACTCCTTTTACAGTAACTGTTGACGCTAAAAGGAACACAACTACTGGTGTAAGCGTTCATGACAGGATGGAAACAATAAAGGCTTTGCTAGACCAAAAAACAAAGCCAGAGGACTTAGGAAGACCAGGTCATATGTTTCCTCTAAGGGCAAAAGAGAATGGTGTTTTAGAAAGAGAAGGCCATACAGAAGCAGCTGTTGATTTATGTAAACTAGCTGAACTATACCCTGCTGCTGTTATTTGTGAAATAATGAACGAAGACGGGACTATGGCCAAGCTTTCAGATCTGGAAAAGTTAGCTGAAAAGCATAAATTGGAAATTTACACAATAAAGGATTTGATTAAGCATAGGAAAAGTCAATAAATTTATATATTCTCCTGCGTTCTTTAATATTAAAAAGAGGGGTAATAAACCTCTAGCATTTCTAGGGGGATTTAGGTGTATGGATATGGATAGAAAAGAAAGGAAAGCACTAGTAAATAGAGTAAGAACGGCTGAAATCCCTAAAAAATTATACATACTGCCAAGAGCTGAATTACTGCGAAATGCCGAAGACATTCAAAAACTGTTATTTGAATACGTGGTTTGCAGCGGAAGAATATTATATGTTGCACTTATTGATCAATTCCAATCTCAAAACGAGAATAATCCATTTATCGGCGCTAGGGCAGGTACACGTGAAGAAGACAGGTACTATGGTTTAGGCCCTAATGAAAGCTTTAGGGCATGTTACTTCAACAACGCTATGGTCCGTAAGCTAGAAGGAGGCGAATCTAGACTAGCAAATGATCTTGAAGTAGTACAATATCAAATGGCTCTTCCGAGGTTTTGGAGGCCAGGATACTTTAAACTTACCGACGAACTGGATTCAATTGCGACAAAAGTAGCCAGCAGTTTTGACAAAGCAATAAACGGCTGGCCAGACGAGCCTGGCTGGCTAGAACGTGGTTACCCCCATATTTCTAATGTCGTGGTTTGCTCGCCAGATCTTACAAGAGAAGTAGAACTTGCAGGGCAAGACCTAGGTGCCCAAGTAGTTATATATAAAAGGAAGCCAGTATCAAAAGCCTATACAATTTTACATAATCCGAAACCTTTATAATCTTTTATTATCTTTTTCCTTAATATGGATTTCAAGCAGGAAATTATTAAGTTATTAGAAAAAGAAACAAAGCAGAAAGACCTTAACTTAGAAGTTCCCCCTAATTCAGAATTGGGAGATTACGCATTTCCTTGCTTTCAATTGGCTAAAGTCTATAAGAAAAACCCAGTGCAAATTGCAGAAGAACTAGCTAAAAAAATTAGCTCAGACAAAGTTATTGAGAGAATAGAAGTAAAAGGCCCATATCTCAATTTTTTTGTAAATAAAAACAGTTTATCTCATGATATTCTAAAAGCCATCATTAAAAATAAGGATTATGGCTCTTCCAACATAGGAAAAGGCAAAAAAATACTTGTAGAGCACACCTCAATTAACCCAAACGCCTCCCCCCATGTAGGAAGGGCGAGAAACGCCTTAATCGGTGATTCTATTGTTAGATTACTGAACTTCCAAAGATACAAAGTAGAAACCCATTACTTTGTAAATGATGTTGGAAAGCAGATAGCCATGCTTGTTTTAGGGGCAAAAGGAAAAAAGAACATTAAATTCAAGGATTTATTAAAAATTTATATTGACATCAACAAAAAAGTAGAAGAAAAGCCAGAATTGGAAAAAGAAGTCTTTGAATTGTTAAACAAGCTGGAAAATAGTGATGCAAAAGTAAAAAAACAATTTAAGGATGTAGTGGATATCTGTATCAAAGGCCAAACAGCAATTTTCAATGACCTAAACATAAAATACGACAAATTCGATTATGAATCAGATTATTTATGGTCTAAAAAAACAGAAGAAATCCTAAAAAGGCTGGAAAAAACAAAAAAACTTTTCACAGATGAAGAAGGAAGGAAAGTTCTAAACCAGGAAGAATTCAAATTAGCTATGAAAAGCCCTGTTTTAGTATTGACAAGGGCAGACGGCACTTCCCTTTATCCATTAAGAGACTTAGCGTATCATACAGAAGTCAAAAAAGAAAGCTCAATATTAATCTTAGGTGAAGACCAAAAATTATATTATCAGCAAATAAAAGCAGCCTTAGAATTATTAAAGCATCCTTCTCCTGAACCTGTTTTCTATTCCTTTGTCTTATTGCAGGAAGGAAAGATGTCAACAAGAAAGGGCAATCTGGTTTTATTAGAAGATTTCATGAAAGAAGCGTTGGATAAAGCTAAAAAAGAAATAAAGAAAAGGCACGGCGCAGTTAAAGAAGAACGGAAAATCAAAGATTTTCCTACCTCCAAATCAAATGATTTTGAGGAAAATGCAAAGAAAATTGCTTATGGCTCAATTAAATACGCTATCTTAAAAGTTTCAGCAGAAAAGAACGTCAACTTTGACTGGGATCAGGCATTAAACTTTGAAGGTGATACAGGACCTTACCTGCAATATGCATATGCAAGAATATCTTCTATACTAAAAAAGAATAAAGAAAAAATAGACGAAAAAGCAGATTTCAGCCTCTTAAAGGAAAAACAAGAGATAGACTTGATAAAAATATTGGGAAATTTCCCAGATATTGTTAAGACAGTAACAGAACAATTAAAGCCCCACATTATCGCAAACTACTTATATGAATTAAGCTCAAGCTTTTCATTATTCTACAGCTCATGTCCAGTCTTAAAAGCAGATGAAGAGCTGAAAAAAGCAAGATTAGTTTTAATAGAATGTGTTAAGCAAGTTTTGGAAACTGGTTTAAGTTTATTAGGTATAGAAGTTTTAGATAAGATGTAAAAATGATCTTAATATACAGAATTGCATTGCTTATAGCCTTATTATTACTGTCTGGTTTCTTCTCAGCTTCTGAAACAGCTTTAGTGTCTATCTCGAGATTAAGAGTAAGACACCTTCTAAACCAGAATAAGCCAGGGGCAAAAACATTAAAAAAACTCAAAGATGACCCGAAAAGATTATTAATCACAATATTAATCTGCAATAACCTAGTTAATGTAAGCGCATCTGCTTTAGCAACCCTAGTGGCAATTGACATTTTTAAGAATAATGCAGTGGGCATTGCAATAGGAGCCATTACCTTACTGCTTTTGGTATTTGGTGAAATAACGCCAAAAACATTCGCAACCTACCACAACAGAAGATTTTCTTTGTTTGTTGCAAGGCCGATTTGGTTTTTGAGCATTATATTATACCCTTTGATTATTATCTTCGATGCAATCGCTTTGTTTCTCATGAAGATATTCGGCTGGCAAAAGAAGAAGAGTCCTGTTGTCACAGAAGCAGAAATCAAAAGCATCGTTGAGTTAGGCGAAGACGTTGGAGCCATTAAAAAGACAGAAGAAATCTTGATAAAAAATGTCTTCAGGTTTGATGATGTAGAAGTTGAGGATATAATGACCCCCAAGAAAAAAATATTCAGCTTAGATGCAGAAAGAAGGATTAAGGATGTTATCAGCATAATACTGAAAAAGTCTTACACAAGAATCCCTGTCTACAGAAAAGATCCTGAAAACATAATGGGCGTTTTGTACAAGGGGGATATATTAAAATATTACGCAAACAAGAACACAAATATTCCTCTAAGGAAGGTAATGAAGCGTGTTTTCTATATATTCCAAACAAGAAAAATAGATGTATTGCTTAAACAGTTCCTTTCCAGAAAGATTCACATGGCTATTGTCCTTGATGAAAACCATAACCTGGTTGGATTAGTCACCTTAGAAGATGTTCTTGAAGAACTGGTAGGAGAAATAATCGACGAGAAAGAAGCTGAAAGATTAAAAGTAAAGATAAAATAAAAAGAAAAGATTTAGGCTGCGTATCTTTTAGCCATTTCTTCTAAGGTTAGGCTTTTATCCACTTTAGTTATCAAACCAGCTGATCCAAACACCTTATTTAAGTTAGCAACATGTTCTGCAACAGTGTCTTCAACTATCTGCATGACTTCTATAAATGCTTCGTCATTTGTATTTCTGTAATCTTTTCTTAATACTTCTGGAGTGTCATCCATAATTGGCTTTAACCAGCTTCTTGGATCTGTAATCTGTGCTGGATCCACTTCATTCTTATCTTTATCATAAGCCTTAATCTTTCCATCAAAGATTGCTTTGATCTTACCAACCAATTCTGATTGCTCAGCTCTTTCACCATTCTTGCTAAGCCATTCTCTTACTTTTCCAGTCATAGCTAATCTCAAATCAGTATCAATGTTTACTTTTCTCATTCCTAGGGATATAGCTCTTGTAACCATATATGCTGGAACTCCGCTTGCTCCTTTTAGAGCTCCACCATATTCATTTATCAATGCAACAAACTCAGGTGGAACTGCTGATGAACCATGACTTACTAAAAATTTATCAAGATTCATACCCTGAGCAACTAAACCTTTATAACTTCTAGCTACTATACTTAAATCAAGAGCATCTGTATGGCCTTTATTTGGTCCGTGAGATGTCCCATATGCAATAGCTAATGCATCTGCACCGCTTCTACCCAAAAACACAGGTACAAACACAGGATCTGCATACACTGTCTTTGCATGCTCAACATCTTCTTCAACACCACTAAGCAAACCATATTCTCCTTCAACGCTAACTCCTTTTTTATGAGCTGCCTCTACTATCTTTTTAGTAAGTTCTATATTATCCATTTCAGGTAATTTAGAAGCATCAATCATAACAGAACTAAATCCATTATTAATGCAATCTATTGCAGCTTCTTCTGTTCCATGATCTAAATGAAACGCAACTCTATGATCATAGGGTGTACTGCTCATAGCATCTAAAACCATAAGCTGGATTTTATCAGGACCACCTTGAAATTTATTTGCGCCTCTGCTAGCTTGAATTATTCCTGGAGCCTCTGTCATCTCCAAACCCCTTAGGATACCTTTGGCTTGTGCCCAGAAATTTACATTATATGCTCCAATTGCTGCTGGGTGACCTCTCAAAGATTTCTCTTCTGCTGCCCTCATTAAAGGCACCATAGAATACATTTGTTGTACCATTTTACCATCCCCCCAAAATTGTTATATAAAATAAGATTTAATAAAAATATATAAATGTTTCCATTATAAAATGGTTACTTTTCGTGATTATTTCGGTTAAAGGATATGTTTAAATAAAGGCTTAAATTTTAAATCATCATGAGGATACCAAAACCAACGACAACCGGCATAGACAGGCGTGAAGACATATCTATTCTTGCTTGTCTGTGGAAAAGTGATGGGGCTACAATCGATTCTTTTCTGCAGGATCACGATAACCATGCATTTTTAACTGCAGATGGAGACTTACATGCCTCACTGGAAGAAGCAAAACAGCATTCAGTACAAAACTTAGCTGAGCAAAATCAGATGATTTATGATGTTCTGGAAATTGGGAAAAACCAGGGTCTTTACATGGTTCAGCGTTACGAATTCAGGATAGAATAACCAACACATTTTGAAAATTGAAGATTTTCAAACCATTTGGGAAGTTAATTTCCAAAGGTTTAAAAAACAAAACTTATTCTTAAACTAATATGAAAATAATCAAAATACCATCTTCACAAGGAGGCTTAGGAAAAGCAGATGGCTCAGAACTAGCTCCAGACAAGGTTCTAGAGCAAACAAAAGACTTATTCATCTCAGAAGGTGGAATTCTCCCAAACTTTGATGTCGAACAAGTAGATATTGTTCAATCAAACATAGAAGAAACAAACAATAACATATACAAAAAAGCAAAAGAAATCCTAAAAAACAACACACAACCATTATTCCTAGGGGGAGACCATTCAATTACTTTCCCAATAGTTAAAGCTTTCAAAGAAATATACCAAGAAAACCCCGGAATCATAATTTTTGATGCTCACCCAGATGCTGAAAACGATTTTATGCCCCCAACCCAAGAAGATTTGCTATGCGCTTTAATAAATCAAAATATAATCAAAAAAGAAAATATAATCTTAGTAGGCACCAGAAACTGGGACAAAAACGAAATAGAATTTATAAAAACAAACAAAATAAAATATTTTTCAATGAAGGAAATTGCACAAGAAGGAAAAAACGAAGTTGCAGAATCAATAATGTCTGTTGCAAAAAACTTCAAAGACCTTTACATAAGCATAGATATCGATGTTTTAGACCCTGCTTTCACACCAGGAACTGGCTATATTGAGCCAGGAGGATTAACAACAAGAGAGTTATTATTCTTCCTGCATAAACTAAAACTCTTAAAAAACCTAAAAGCATTTGATTTAGTTGAAATCAACCCAAAAAAAGATATAAACAACCTGACTTCTAAAGTTGGGGCTAAGATCCTTGTTGAGTTGTGTTAAGAATGATTTAATCCCTAGAACTTTCATGTTTTATGGTTATATAAAATGGCTCATACTTGGCAAGATTGATATCTCTGCTTGCTTGTTGTATAACTTTCGTCAACCATACCCTAGTCTTCCAACATTTTAGAGGCGTTATTTTTGTCTTGACATGCCACGCTAGCGTTCTTACTAATCTTTTCCTATGGTACCCCAAGCCAGAAAAGAATTCAGAGCTTTCTCTAAGCCCCCCTTTTATAACATAACCTTGATCATAGTACCGCTCTTTCTCCCTATACCAGACAGTCATACTGCCACAGCAATCTTGGTCATACTTTTTGAAATGTTCGACAAACTCACCACAAGAACCAGCCTCTATACCTCTCTTTTCACCTTGAGTAAGGGGCCCCAGTTCCTCTATAGGGTAATGTAATAAGAATCTTCCTTCAGAACCAGGATGTGCGGAAATAAGGCTATTGTACAATTTACTTGCTATATCTTCCACACTTCTTCCAGCTATTCTTGTAGGGACATCTGTTGTATTAGCCATATAATTCCTCAATCCTCTAGAAATGACTATGAGGTATACCCTCTTTTTATAGATGTAATTACATGATTATTTATAAAACATTCGAAAATCCTTATTTAACGATATATTTATAAACCTAAAAACACCCCCTTATTTCAATAGATTTTGAGTAAGTACAAAAATAACTAGTGGAGGTATTAAAAATGGCAGATGACAACAATATCTATATCGGTGGTAAGCCATTTATGAACTATGTGACTGGTGTAGTGATGCAGTTTACAACAAAGAACGCACCAGAAGTGATTGTAAAGGCAAGGGGAAAGTTTATCTCCAGAGCAGTTGACGTAGCAGAGGTTTCCTCAAAGAGATTTCTAACAGGCCAGGTTGCAGTAAACAACATAAAAATAGACTCTGAAGAGTTCAAGAACAGCGAAGGCCGTCAAGTGCGAGTTTCTACAATTGAGATTTCCTTGGGCAAGCTTTAAGGTTTTTATTTTATTTTCCTTATTTTTTAATTAATTTTATATAGTAACCTTATTTTGAAGCCTATATGGGCCTATGGTGTAATGGATCAGCACAAGCGGCTTCGGCCTTTTGGAGGATACCGCTAAATCGGGGTTCGAATCCCTGTAGGCCCATCATTTCTCAACTTTCTTATACTCTAAAAAAGAATAGACAAAAAGGAAAGTGACAGAAGCTGCTACTAAAACAATCAGAAGTAGGATAGCATATTCTTCAAAAAACAGGCTTGATAATATGATAACACCCTTAAACATAAACAACTTAGAGCCTAGCTTATGGGTCTTTTCCCATACTTCATCGTTAGATAAAGTCCATGGAGTTCTTATTCCTATGAAATAGTTTCTTTTGGCAAACTGGAGCATATACCCAATGTAAAAAAACAGCATAGATATTGCAGGTATCACAAAATAAGTCATCTTTATCTTATAGCCTAAAGTAGCTAATATCATAGCTGTGTATATGACAGCAAAAAACAATACAAACACCAGCTTAAACCCAAAAAAGTATTTGTCATAGAATTCTTCAACATTTTTCCTGAAAACAGCTATCTTTGGTATTATTAGGAATAATAAGTAGATTCCAGCCATAATTATAGGCATTAAGAACAACCCTATAAACTTTGAGCTGTAATCATCAACTTCTCCTTTAGCATTCCAGTGAGTAGGAACCTGGTCAGGAACTCTCGGGTAAAAATAGAAAGCTACTATGAACATTGTTAATATCAATGTAATTATTATCAGCTCTTTTTTGTCGAATTTCATTTGTAGGATTAGATACCCCATATTTAAATACTTATTGGTAAAAATAACCAAAACTTTAAATAATCCTTATTTAAGCTATACCATTAACCTTATGAAATACAAACTAGGATTCATAGGAGCAGGAAACATGGCCTTTGCCTTGATCAAAGCCATAAAGAAGGCTAATCTAGCCAGCTCTATAATTGCTTCTGATGTAAACAAGGAAAGATTAGATTTCATTAAAGGAGAATTAAAGATTGAAACAACAACAGACAACAAAGAAGTAATTGAAAAGTCAGACATTATATTTTTAGCAGTTAAGCCGCAAGTAATGGACTCTGTTTTAGAGGAAATCAAAGACACAAACAAGCTAGTAATTTCAATTGCAGCAGGAATCACAATTAAAAAATTACAATCAAAGCTGAAAAAAGCACGTATCGTAAGAGTCATGCCAAACACACCTTGTTTAGTTGGAGAGATGGCAGCTGGCTTTGCAGTTGGAAAAAAAGTAACAGATAAGGAAATTAAAACAGTTGAAGAAGTACTAAACTCAGCTGGCAAAGCATTCTACCTAAAAGAAGAACTGATAGATGCTGTCACTGGCTTGTCAGGCTCAGGCCCTGCATTTGTCGCAAGATTGATAGAAGCTTTTGTTGAAGCAGGCCAGAAAGAAGGCTTAAACAAAGATATTGCAACAGAATTAGCCTTGCAAACTTTTAAAGGAACAGCTAAACTGCTTCAAGAATCTGGAATGACACCTGAGGAATTAGTGAAAATAGTTTCTTCACCAAACGGAACAACAGTTGCTGGAAGGGAAATATTAGAAAAATCAGATTATAAAGATATTTTAATAAAAACAATAAAGAGATCTACTGAAAGAAGTAAGGAGTTGGGGAAATGACTATAAAATCTACTGTTTTAGAACAATGCGAAAATGCAAAAGAAGCAGCATTACAATTAGCTAGCCTTACAAATGATGACAAGAACTTTGTTTTATACGAGCTTGCAGAAGATATTTTAATGAATAAAAATAAGATATTAAAGGCAAACGCTTTAGACCTAAGACAAAATAAAAACAGGATTTCTGAAGCTTTATTAAAAAGGTTAATTGTAGACAAGAAAAAAATAAAGGAAATGGCAGAGATGGTAAGGTCTGTCGCTAAACTTGAAGACCCTGTTAACAAAGTTCTTGCAGAGACAGAATTAGACAAAGGCTTAACATTAAAAAAGCTCTCAGTGCCAATCGGAGTAATTGCCTGTATCTTTGAATCAAGGCCAGAAGTAGTTGCTCAAATCTCAGCATTAGCAATAAAGTCAGGCAATGCTGTTTTGCTGAAAGGCGGCTCAGAAACAATTAACACAAACAAAGTATTGACAGAAATAATCAGAACCTCAATCAAAGACAACAAAGGAATGCCAGAAGATGCTGTCCAATTGTTAGAAACAAGAGAGCAGATAAAAGAAATACTAAAGATGGACGAATTCATTGACTTAATAATACCAAGAGGCTCTAATAAATTGGTAAAATATATTCAAGACAACACAAAAATACCTGTTTTAGGCCATTCAGAAGGTATATGTCATGTTTACATAGACAAAGATGCAGACATAAACAAAGCTTTAAAGATAGCTTTTGACGCAAAATGCCAGTATCCTGCTGTCTGCAATGCAATGGAAACTTTATTGGTGCATAAATCAATTGCAAAAGAGGTTTTGCCAAAGCTTGCAAAAGAGTTTAATAAGGAAAAAGTAGAGCTAAGGGGAGATACAGAAACCAAAAAAATCTTAAAAGGAATAAAGACAGCAACAGAAAAAGACTGGAAAACAGAATACACGGATTTGATCCTATCGATAAAGATAGTAAAAAACGTAGAAGAGGCAATACAGCATATAAACAAATACGGCTCAGGCCATACAGATTCCATTGTTACAGAAAACAAAAAAACAGCAGAAAAATTCCTATCATTTGTAGATTCATCTTCAGTGATGTGGAACGCCTCTACCAGATTCAGCGATGGCTACAGGTATGGCTTAGGCGCAGAAGTAGGCATCTCAACAAACAAGCTCCATGCAAGAGGCCCTGTCGGTTTAGAGGGATTAACCATCTACAAATATATTTTGATAGGAAACGGCCATATCGTGGAAGATTATGCTTCTAGAAAGAAAAAGTTCAGGCATAGGAAAATAAAATAATCTACCCCTGATACCAGCTTGGAGCAGACACTCTTCTTAAAAAATTAGCTGCGCTGTTAACATCTCCTTTTTGTGTCAAATCTATAACCCCTTCACGAACAGGAATAACTTTCATCGGCCTGTGCATTTCATCAATGTAAATCTCTACTGCTTTTGTGATCAGAAGCTCATCCTTATTTTTTGGATCTGGAGGAGTCATCTCACAGGCTTGAACAATATCTGAAGTAAACCTGAATGCATTCATGCTTACCGAAGCATTAGGATAGTCCTTATCAGGATTTTCTGGCTTTTCAACTATTTTTGTTAGATAGCCATTTCTATCAACTTCAATTACAGCGAATCTTCTTATTCTTTCAGGCTCAATGTTGCTATTGGCAATTAACGCAGCCCTATCATATCCAGCACAAGCGCAATCACCGCCGTTATATGCCATAAGCCTGCCAACAACATCTCCAAGATAATAATTATCCCCATTCCACAAAACAAAATCATCTTTTCCTATCCAGTCTCTTGCTGCCAGAACAGCATGAGCAGTTCCCAATTGTGGCTTCTGGTGAATGCATGTTAAATTCAGACCTTCTTCTGCCAATCTTTCGCCTAATCGTTCATAATACTGCCGAAATTTTGTGTGCTTTGGATTTATTACCAGCCCAACATCAAGGCTTCTTAGCCCCATGACCTCCTTAACATCAAGTATCTTTTGTAAAGAATAATCAAGAAAAGGCCCTTTTTCAAAAGGCATGTATACCTTTTCTCCGCCATCTGCAGCCTCAGCTTGCTGCTCATCAAGAACAGCTGTTTCATCCTCTCTCTGCATACGAGTTCCTAGACCAGCTGCTAGAATCAAAACTTTATTACATAATCCGCTCATTTTTGCATCACCAACTTAACGATTAGGCAAATACCTGCTTATCTGAGGCATGCTCCTTATAAATAAAGTGCTTAGGCCATAACAAGGCCTGGTGATAATAAACCTAGGATCTATTCCATGGTTAGTTTTGAGATAATGTTCAGCTCCCTGAACTACTGACTTCACATCATCAACATGAGCAACTGAAAAAACATACCCTGCAAAACCCGCTCCATCAACAACAGTAGGTTGCCCGCCAGCAAATTGAAGAGCCATACTAACTGCAGACATTTCAGGCACAGTATTCCAAAGATACCTTTTCGATAAAATATGCGCAGCCCTTAAATGCCTTCCAACAGCATCAATATCCTTGTTTCTTAATGCCTGCTTAAATGTTTCTACACTAAGGCCATCATCCGTACCCAACGTCCCATAGAGAGAATGCCTAAACCTATCTACAAGTTTTCTTTTATCATTAGCAGGAACTTCTTCAAAAGGAGCTTTAGCATATTCCAGTATTTTCTCCTTGCCAACTTCTCTTAATCTCCTGATTAAATCGCCAATAGTCACAAACTCAGCCGAATGATGATGATTGTATCCGGCTAAAAATTCTGCAGCCCTTCCAGAACATGAATTATAAGCTTCTCTCCCTTCTCCCTCTGATTTGTTTGCTTTCACACCGCTATAACCAAGCACAATCACCCACTCTTGCGGGAAAAGTATCTTCTCAATAAGCCTGAATTCAGGTGCTGTCAGGAAATTAGTAAAAAACCCGCCCTCTGCAAGCATAATGACAGCATGATCTTGAGAGCCCCCATCACTTCCAACGCCTGTTTCGCCTTCAAGCTCTTGCGCTGTTCCTTCTTTGTATGTATTCCCATTTTCAATGCATCCTGTGTATAGTACCAGATCCTCAACTGTTGGAATCTTACTTTTGAATTTTGCATTTTGTTCAAGGTTGTTTGCAACAATTGCCGAAAGAGTATTAAGAATAATCATTGCAGACGAAGTGCTAAGCCCTGCATCAGCAGGCAAATCGCTTGTTATCGCCATGTCATAGCCTTTGGATATATCAAAATTCTTTTTCAATCTCCTTAAAACAGTGGCAGCATACTTGCCCCATCCCATGCCTTTAGCTTTGAATCTTTCTGGATTTAAAGAATCAGGATTATCAAGGTCATATTCAATTGTGCCATAGCCCTCAGAATGTATCCTGGCTTTTCTATCATTACGCGGCGAAATCGCCCCGATAAGCCCGTTTTCTATTGCAGCAACAATAGTTTCAAGCCCGCAATAATCCCCATGGTTTATCCACCCTGTTTCTGTCCTGCCAGGAACCTGTAAGAATAATACATTATCATTATACCCCCACTCCCTTGTAAAAGCTGCTCTTGCCCTTGTAACTAGGTCTATTTTCCTTATCGCAGTTTCTGGAGTCCAGATATCATAGCTAGAATTATCCCACGTCCTTTTATCATTCAAACCTATTAAATCAACCATCCTATTTTTTCGAATTCAATAATAATATTTAAACTTATCTATTCTCGAGTGGTATATATTTTAAACCATTATATTTAAATATAATTCCCTACTTATCACATAATTATGAAAAGAATTGTCATTAAAATAGGCACAAACCTATTGACAGAAAAATTATGCGGATTGAAAACAGAATTCATTAATCAGGTTGCTAAACAGATTGCAGACTTGAAAAAACAAGGTAATGAAATAATAATTGTTACATCTGGAGCAATCGGTGCTGGCTGCACAGAATTAAATATAAAAAAATCAAGGGAAGTTGAAGTAAGGCAGGCATTAGCAGCAGTAGGCCAAAGCACTGTAATGAGGGCTTATCACGACGCTTTCTCAAAGCATAACCTAAAAGTTGCTCAAATCCTATTGACTTATGAAGACTTCTCAAACAGAAGCAGATACCTTCATTTAAGAAATGCATTAAACAAGCTATTGGAATTAAAGGTAATTCCAATTATAAACGAAAACGACCCAATAAGCGTAGATGAAATCGGCGCTACATTTGGCGACAATGACAAATTATCAGCTTTGGTCGCTTCAAAAGTAAATGCTAATTTGTTAATCATACTCACCGATATTGATGGATTGTATGACAAGAACCCTAAAACAAATAAAGATGCTAAATTAATAAGGGTTGTAGATAATATAACAAAAGACATTGAGAAAGCAGCTGGAAAATCAGGCAGTGAATTCTCAATAGGTGGAATGCTCACAAAGATAAAGGCAGCAAAGATAGCTTTAGACTCTGGCTGCAATATGATTATATGCAACGGAAAAAAGGATAATGTGCTGGCAAAAGCCATCGAAGGCAAAGAAGGGACTTTATTTACATCAAAAGAAAAGCTAAGCAACAAGCAGAGATGGATTAAGTTTTCCAAAGCAAAAGGCAAATTAGTCATTAATACATGCGCTGTTGATGTTTTGTCAAAAGGAAAAGTAAGTTTACTTGCCATAGGAGTTGACAAAGTTGTCGGTGATTTTGATAAAGGAGACATAGTTGAGATTGGCGATATTGCAAAAGGAATTGTAGATATTTCCTCAGAAGAAATAAACAAATTTAAAGGCCAGAAAGGAAAGGTTGTTGTGAAAAGCGAGAGTATTGTTTTGTTCTAGGAATGGTGTTTTAACGTAGGGAAACTCTATTTTTTCAGATGGATAGTGAGTTGACAAGAGTCAAAAGAAGCTAAGGGCAAGAATTTTTTAAAATAGCAAGATTTATATATAACTAACTATATATCAACTATAGGTGATATATAATGGGCACAACAACTATACAACTTGATAAATCAATTGTAAACTCGTTAAAAGAAGTAAGGGAATACCCTAGGCAGACTTATAACGAATTGATCAAGCAGATGGTTCAAACATTCAGGAATATAAAGAAAAGAAACCAATACGACGAGTTTCTACACAAGATTCAGCAAGTTAAGATGAAGGAATTGTGGAACAATAAGGAAGATGAGGCATGGCAAAATGCCTAAAGCAGGCGATATTGTTCTGGCTAATATCCAGTTTACAGATACATTTGAGATTAAAAAAAGGCCGGCATTGGTTCTATTCGAAGAATTTGATAATATTGTTGTTGCAGGCATAACAAGCAACCTTGAAATGAAGGGTATATCATTAACAAAAAAAGATGGGGCTGTAAAGGGCAGCGTTATCAAACTAAACTATATATTCACTGTTTCGAGCGCTATGATCGAAAAAGTATTATTCTCTTTGTCAAGCGAGAAGAAAAAGAAAGTTTTCGATGAATTGGTTGAGCGGCTGAATGGCTTGAAATAAATTCTAGACCTTTTTTATGTTTTTTAGCCTTTTTTCTGAATTGAACATAATCAATTCCTTGCCTCAAAACCAATAAATTTATTAAATAACCAATAAAAACTACATACTATGGAAGAAAAAAAAGACAAAGGCATAACTGTAAGGAAGGAAGAGAACATGCCAGAATGGTTTGAGCAGGTTTGCTTAAAGGCAGAACTGGCAGAATTCTCAGCAGTAAAGGGCTGCATGGTCGTAAGGCCGAATGGCTATGCTATTTGGGAGAAAATCCAGGATAGTTTTAATAAGGCAATAAAGAAAAATGGAGTTAAGAACTGTTATTTTCCATTATTTATTCCAGAAAGGTTTTTTGAGATGGAAAAAGAGCATGCTTCTGGGTTTAATCCTGAAGTTGCTTGGGTGACTCATGCTGGCGGTTCTAAACTAGAGGAGAGGTTAGCTATAAGGCCAACATCAGAAGCGATAATGTCAGATTCTTTCAAGAGATGGGTTCGTTCTTATAGGGATCTGCCATTGAAGATAAACCAATGGTGCTCTGTTGTAAGGTGGGAGACAAAAGCCACTAAATTGTTTTTACGTTCGAGAGAGTTTTTATGGCAGGAAGGGCATTGTTTGTATGAAACAGATGAAGAATGTGTTAAGGAAACTTTGTTTTATCTGAATGAATACAAAAAGATATGCGAGGAACTTTTGGCTGTGCCTGTTTTAAGCGGGAAGAAGACTGAAAAAGAAAAATTTGCAGGTGCAAAAGATACATACGCCGTTGAAGCATTCATGCCAGACGGTAAGTTTTTACAAATGGGTACTTCACATGATCTGGGTCAAGGTTTTGTGAAATCATTTGACATAAAATTTGTTGGAAGGGATGAAAAAACACATCACCCCTATCAAAATTCATGGGGCCTCTCAACTAGAATAATTGGCGGATTAGTGATGATGCACAGCGACGATAAAGGCTTAGTTTTACCTCCTAATATAGCTCCTGTGCAGATTGTCATTGTACCGGTATATAAGGCAGATACTATGAAGGAAGTGCTAAAACATGCTTCTGAATTGAAGACTAAACTATCAGATTATCGTGTTGAAGTAGATGATAGGGATGAGTATAGCCCAGGATGGAAGTTTAATGAATGGGAGATGAAAGGAATTCCATTAAGAATAGAAATAGGGCCAAGGGATATTAAAGAGAAGCAAGTTGTTTTGGTTAGAAGGGATACAGGCAAGAAAGAAGCTGTTAAGTTGAATGATGTTAACGAGAAAGTAAAGAAGACATTAGATGATATACAGAAGTCTCTTTTTAAAAAAGCAGAGAAGCATCTTAAAGATTCTATTGTTGAAGTCAAGGATTTTAAGGAGTTTCAGAAAGCGATTAAAGATAAAAAAATAGTCTATGCTAAGTTTTGTGGCGAGGCAGAATGTGAAGGCATGATTAAAGACAAGACAGATGGAGCTAATTCTAGAGTTATTCCTTCTGATAAAAAGTTATTAACAGGAGAATGTGTTCAATGCGGAAAACCGGCTAAACATATGGTTTATTTTGGTAAGAGTTATTGAAGAGAACCAGCAATCAGCCCGCTAACATCAATCTTCGCTACTTTGTTTGGAATAGTATTTGTTGTAATCACAGTCGCTCCTGCTTCTTGCAATTTCTCAAGAGCATTCTCAACAAATATTCCATGAACAGCAAAACAAGTAACTTTTTTTGCACCCAACTTCTTAAGCTCTTTTATGGCTCTTAACAAGGTGTTCCCAGTAGATATCATGTCATCTATAAATATTAAATTCTTACCTGAAATATCAATTTTTTTATGCAACTTAACTTCAACTTTCCTGGCGCTAAACCTTTTCTTTTCCATTATTGCAAAATCACAGCCAATGGCTTCAGCAATTCTCTGCGCCCATTTATAGCTTTCCCAGTCAGGCCCAATAATCACAGGGTTGTTTATATTGTTTTTAATGTATTTTTCAATTAGAGGGTTTGCTGATATTTTTTTAGAGCTAATTTTGAAAATATGCTTTAAAGTCTTTTCTCTGTGCAGGTGAGGGTCTATGATTATTACTTTATCAAAATCTTCATCAATATTCTTTGCAATTGTCCTTAAAGAAATACACTCTCCAGGATTAAACCTCTTATCTTGCCTTAAATAAGGGAAGTATGGCGCTACAAGAGTTATTTTCTTTGCTCCTAAGTCTTTTGCTGTCTCTGCTGCAAACAAAGTTTCAACAACACAATCATTAATATTTTCGTAGAAAGACTGGACTAAAACAACATCTTTATTTTTGATATTTGTTTTGAATCTTAATTTAATCTCAGAATCGGGAAATCTAATAACTTCTAGTTCGTGATATTCCTTTTTCAGCTTTGCGGCTATCTTGCGGGCTAAATGCAATCCGTGAGAACAGCCTACTATTATCATATTCTTTCCTATAAGTATATAGTATAAAAACTTTTCTTTATTGATTAAAATTAACTATAAAGTAGTAACAAAAGGAAAAATTTATATATAACCTCCCTTTCAGCATGAAAATGGCAAATCAACAAAATCCAGAAAGCAATCAAAGGGCTAGGGTAAACCAAGATTGTGTAATCTATATCATGTCTGAATTTGTAAAAGGAATAGATGCAGCCAGAGCCTTCTTCCAATATGATCGATCAAACCCAATAAATATCACACTTGGAAGTGAAGCAGAAGTGCCTAATTATATACACGGCAGCAAAGGCATAATCGGATTTCCATTTAGGTTCCTGCACAAATATGCAGGAAGAGATTCAGATGTAAGAAGATTACAGCAGCACAAATTAAACATAGGGCTTCCAGAAACAGGAGAAAATATGGTTAGCTTCTCAGATTGGCTTATAGCTGCAGGCATAGAAGAAACAATCCATCTTCTTCAGGATATAGGGCATCCAAGATTAAAAGCAAAACTTCCAGGTGAAGGTTACATGCAATTATCAAAATTAGACCAGATTCTTTCAGAACACGAAACAGAAGCAAGGCAATTTACAGATAAGATACTTCCTACAATAGGAATAAACCCCATGTGGGGGCAGCTTGATGTTTATCTACAGCAAACATATCCTGCAAGATATGGAAAGCCAGCAATACCCCTAGTTGAAGAATTCTAAAACCCAAATTCGCAAACTTTTTATATAAGCTAGTTTTATTAAAACAACAAGTAAGGAAAGATTGTGCAACTCAATCGCTGGCCCGCAGCCGTAAAGTCGGAACACTTACAAAGACAAGAGGATCGTGGAGATGTCCAAAAGGATTTCTCTCAAAAATAAAAGATGTTAGCAACTTTACCGAATATAGGCGTAATAGATGTGTGGAACAGGCAAAGTAGAGTCCACTCTCTAATTATGCCGCCTCTTTTTGGAGTAAACGCATTTTCAGACGGAGGTCAAGGGCCTGAAAAACCGCCAATTGTCGAAGAAACAGATTCTGAAGAAGAAATTTTTACTTTTGATTACCCTAAGAGGGGAGGGGAAATTTCTGATTTAGTAAATCCTCCAATTGAAGGAATTGCTGGAAAAGTTTACACTGCCCAAACTAAACAGCCTATCACTTTTGTTGGTGCAAGAGTAGTTCCAAATATTCTTTCTTATCTTTTTATTGATCCTATTGGAATATCAAGAGAAATGGCTGAGCCCGAATTTGTTTCATTAACAAAACAATCAGCAATTGCCAGTCCTTATACAGGTTTGCTAGTCTACACAAGTTACGCCGATTCAAACAGCCATTTTAGTTATGCATCTAACTCTTCTTATGAAAGTTCCCCTTCTCCTAGACAAGAAATATATCTTAAGGTAGATAAGCCGCTTTACGAAACCAGGTTTCCGCTGCCAATATTTTCTGAAAGAGTTTATTACCAGTATCAAGGCGGAGATATGGTAGACGCAACGCCTTTAACCCAATCAAAATCACAGGCTTATCAAAATACAATCCAGGAACCGCTCAACATTGAACAACCTAAATTCTATATGGAGGATTCTACAGGCCAAAAAAATAGCGAAGATTTAGATTTAGAATTAGGGCTTAAACCTAATTATCACTCATCAGAGTTAGAATTGCCTTTCTTAAGAAATGAGTCAGTAGGTTTAGATATAGGTTTAAGGAGTACTGGAAATAAGGCTGTTTCTTCTTCATTAAATCAAGATGCTTATACAAACAGAGATTTAACATTTTCACATAGGTTAGATATAACAGAAGCTCCTAAAGCCAGAGCAGAATATAAACCATTAAAAGACGTAGTTAGCTTGTCTACTAATTTAGGATTTGATGAGCCTTTGCTAAGAGATAGATTTATAGCGAGGTTAAATGCTCCGGTAACAGAAGTAGAACATCCAAGTATATCCTCTGGCAATCAGGTCAGAACTTCAGATAGCAGGCTTCCAGCAGAAACATATACTGCTGCAAGAAATAAATCAATAACCCATGAAGCAGCGTTGCCCAAACTTGCTGATTTTTCCCTTTTTCCGGGTAAATTAGTTTTAGATTTAGATAATGGGGCGGGTTATGTTTTAGAAAGGGAAAATATTCTTCCTTATCAATCACAAAGCCCAGTTTTAAGCAGTAATAATGCTTTGAATAGTGTCAACGTAGGACATAGAATTTCAGAAAAAAGTGGTGAGGACATGCCTGCTGCTCCTCAGCCTGGATATGACTTTGCCCAATCCGGTTTTATCTTAGGCCAGCCAGCGATGATGCAAATTGCCCATGTTGAGAGATTAACTGCTGTAGAATATGAGCCTCTTCCTCTTGTATTAGGATTTGATGATCCTTTGTTAATCAAAACTGTTATTACCGGCAGCCATGACACTCCTCCGGCTTATACTGCAAGAACTGCTGCAAAAAATGGTGAAGCGCAGCTAGAGCCAATAAGAAGCACAACCTCAAATGTTAGGTATGATTCAATGTTGCCGGACTTTGATTTAGAAATTCCAGATAATCAGCCTATTGAATATGGCAGGGCAAGAATTGCTTTAGACCCTTACGGTTTATTTAGTTTAGGAAATACTGCACTGCAGGGAAATTATAGGGATGATATAGCAGTAAGGAGCGCCTTATTGCACAGTCAAGATAGAACAAGCACAAGAAACAGCTTAGACAATCTGGTTAAAGTTAATTATGATAGTGGAAGAACTTCTTTGCCAAGAACTGCCGCAACATTCGATCCTTATACTGCAAATTTACTGCATCCAGAACTACAACTGCAGGAAGATACAGGAACTACCTCAACTGACAATTACAAAGCAGCTGTTTCTGAACGAGATTTAGAACGAACTGTTGAAGAAGAAGCAGAATTAACAAAAGAAGAACCTGCTCAGGAAGTTCAGGAAGAAGTCTATAATAATGATAAAGCAGAAACAGGCGCATATGAAAAAGACAAAGCAAAAGAAGAAAATGGAACCGAAGCAGAAAAAGAGAATGATTCTTTAGTTAGCGGCATAGCTGTAGCAGCTGGTGCTGTTGGTTTAGGTGTTTTAGCAGGAGTCGGAGGGCTTGTTGGTGCGTTGTTTAAGAAAGGTGATTCGGAAGTAAAGGGATCTTCTGACTATAAATCAAATAACCCCCATTCTATTTCTAACGAAGATAAATCTAGATTGTTAGGTAAAGATAGCAAAAAAAGAGATGATTTGTGTACAACAAAACCTAAAAGTGAGGAGATAGTGTATCCATGTGGAAGGAAAAAAGATTACAATCAATTAGAAAAGAGGGAGGATTTATGCCCTATAAAGCCTGAAAGTGAGGAAATAAATAGTGAAGCTGAGATACCTATGTACAGATTATTATTTAAAGAAAAGGTAAATGATTACGATGCTTCTTCAAGAAGAATAGTAGGGATAAGGGCTAATGGAAAAACTAAGAATATAGAAGTTGGTGGAAATTCTGCATTAGCTTATATTGATGCTTTAGCTGAACTGAATGGATATGAATTTTTCTTTGAACAAACAGAGCAAGGTATTATGCTCAAAGCTATCTCCGGCCATACTAATCAGTTTTATGTTATAAAGGTAGTTGATAGAGATAATCAGTCAAGAACTTTAAGATATATTAAGGATAGCTTGGATTTGGAAAATGTAGCTCAAAATGAGAGTATAGTTGTTGAGCATGCTGCTGATCCAAACGCCAGAAATATTGAATTAAAATTGTTTGATGAAACTTATACGATTCCCGTATATACTCCATCAGGGAAAAAAGTTGAGGGCGTTGCCGTAGTTTCTAATTTTGAGGGTAAGAAAAGTGACAAAAAGGGCTATAGGATTATAGAATACGAAGATGATGAATCCCAAAGACAGGAATATCTGCTTGCAGAAGGAAGCATATTAGTATCTGCAATAGATGCACTTAAAAGTAAAGGATATGATGTAAAACTTAAAAAATATACCTTAAGGAAAGATGGAAAGATACTAAGTGAACAAATTGCAATTGAAGACGTATATCAGGATGGAAGAAGTATAAGGGTAAATAATGGGCAAACAGGATTTATGATTGAAACAATAGACGAAAATGGTTTTGTCGGAGAGCCAATAGATGAAAAAGGCAATCTGTTAAACCTTGAGAAGGCTGTAGTAGAAGAAGGCAAAAAATATAGAATGGTAGTTACCCATCAAGGAGTTTATGACAGAAATGAAATCAATAATGAAATAAAAGAAAGAATCAAAGGAAAAACAGAACAAAAGCTATATGCCTAGGGCTTGTTTAAGAAAAGAATATTCAGGTAAGTTCTTTTCTGCAAAAAACTATGTTTAGGAAAATGACTAAATCAAACCAAAAGAATCATCTTAAGAATGGAAAACTCAAATATTTATATTCAGCAGATACAACTGTCTCCCAATACCCTATCTTAGGAAGTTGTGTAAGGGCTTTAGGCAAGGGGTGGAGGGTTTTAGCAATCACATCAGATGATAATCACCTAACATTTCAATCACTTAAGGATATGCTTACTAGCCCTAATTTTTTGGCAATACATTATGTTAGGGATTTTCAGCCAGATACTTTTGCTAGATTGGAAACGCCTGATGTGGTTTTAATCAATTCTAGCCCCAATTCCCACCAGGATGGTGATTTAGTTAAAAGGGTAAGGGATAGTTTCGCAGGTAAATGCCATATTGTAGTGGGGGGCTATGGCTGTCATTCCGGGGATTTTGATTTAATATCCCAGTTTTCTCAAAATAAGATAAGTACAGGAGGTATCACCGCTTTCACAGGATACGGTCAGGGAAAAAGCATATCAGCTTATGGTTTGGCTTTGCTTGATGTATTTTCAGGAAATAGGGTAGCTATAGTCCAATGGTTTAAAGAAAAAGAAGGAACTTGGAGGATTAATGAACATTATTTTTCACAAACATTAAGGGACCCAGAACTAGTGGAATTTCATCCAGCAGGGCTTGGTTTTTATGGCTCTCCAGATATGGACAGGGTAAGTGGGGAAAAAGCATACCAACAGCACAAGGATAAAGCATACAAAGGTGTTGAACTTGCAATGGAACTTATCGATTCAGGAGATTACTCGTGTGTTGTTCTTGATGAACTTCTGGATACTGTGCCTGCTATAGCTGAAAATGTGCAGCATCCTCTAATAGAACTAAATGCGGTTATTAGTTTACTTAAGCATTGCAGAGAATCAGATGTGCAGGTTATAGTTACAGGCAGAGGGATTAGTGATGCTTTAGAGCCATTAATTAGGACATCTTACTCCATAACTCAGATTCGGCATCCTTATTCAGAAAAGGGGTTGCTTGCAGTTTCAGGCTTAGATTTTTAAATTAAGCAATATCTCTAAAGTTAATATGAATCAAACTGTAATCTTAAAGAAAAAGAAAGAATCAAGAGAAAAATCAGAGCTAAGCTCAAAACAAAAGCTAGCTTTGCATGCTGTTCAAAAACAATTACAACTGCTAAAGCTAAAGCAATGGCTAATAGTAGCTGGTTTCATAGGTGGCGCAGCAGCATTACGAGCTCCAATGCAGGCAATTCCAAGCGCAGAGCCAATCACATTCTTCGCTATTCTGGCAGGCTGGCTTTTCGGAAAGAAAAAAGGCTTCATAACAGGAGCTTCAGCAGGTTTCCTCTCAAATTTTATCATGTTCGGAGGCCAAGGGCCATGGACAATCTTCCAGATGTTAGGCTGGGGAATAGCTGGTTTCTTAGGCGGCTTTATTAAAAACATAAAGCCAAAAAAGAATTATTTCATGTACTGGGCAAAAGCAATCATCCCAGTCATATTAATAGCAACAATATCTACCTTAATTTTTGAAATTATTATGAATGTCAGCTGGGTTTTGTTCATGCCTTACAGCATATTTGCCTTATTCCTATCAGGATTGCCATTCCTACTGATACACCTAATCTCCAACATAGGTTTTTCATTATTTTTGCCATTTGCGAGGAAATTAGTACATGAAAAAGGAAAATTTAACGAAATGGATATTTGCAATAGCATTATTAGTAGGTTTAATGGCAGCAATAGGGTGCGAAAGTCAGCAAAGCAGTGAAGGCACTGCTACCCTGATAATTAAGTCTCTAGGAGCCCAAAAAACCGAAAGATTTAAGTTTACCAGAGGCACTCCCATAGGCATACTTAAGTACAACCATACAGTAAAGACAATTTTAAATGATAACTACATAGAATGCATAGATAGCTTATGCGCAGATGGCAACTATATGTGGTTGTTTTACGCTAACAACAAGACAGTCAATTATGGGGTGAAAAGATATAAGTTAATAGATGGAGATGTTATAATGTTTGAATTTACTAAAACAAACACAGGTGAAAAATGATGAAAAGAACAATTATATTCGTATTATGTTTGGTCTTCCTAGCCCAAATAGTCAATGCAGCTGAAGTCTGTGTTGTCGTTGATTACGGAAAAAACAGCGAAGACAAGCCAGACAGCAAATGTGTTGAAATTGATGAGGGTGTCAGTGGTTACCAATTAATAAAAGAAATTAGTTGGAATACAGAATGGCAGGATGAATTATACTTATGTAAGGTAAACGATATTGGTAATGATCCTAGTAATTGTTTTGGTGGGTCAAAAGGGTGGCTATATACTATAGCAATGGGGGGTGAATGGGTACCTCCTTTGGTTTTGCTAAATGGGAGTGATGGTTGCTGGAACCGTGACAAAGATTCTTCTGATGGTCATTACTGTACAAAAGATGGGGATGTTCTTGGACTCGTTTATACTGCTGATTTTAATGCCAAACCAGATATGTTCAAAATAAATGTTAGCAAAGTCTATGTAGACGGAGAAAAAGAAACCAAAATCACTTCAAACGGAGGCACAATAAGGGATGTTTTTCCAGGATCCAAAATTGAATTTAAAATAGAACTTGAAAATCTATACAAAAGCACAACAGGTATTACAATGAATGATGTTTCTATTAAAGCAACAATCGAAGAGATTGACGATGGTGATGATATTGATGAGGAAATAAGTGAATTTGATCTTGATGCTGATAAAAAAATCTTAAAAGACTTAGTTTTTACGATACCTATGCAAGTTGAGAAGAAAGACAGGCTTTTGGTATTAACAATTGAAGCAAAAGATGATGCTGGAATTAAATATGAGAAAGAGTACACATATGATATAGAAGTTGAAAAAGAAGATCATAAACTAAGGATCCTAAAAGCAGATTTAGACAAACCGCAATACAAATGCGGGAGCATTGCTTTGCTTGACTTTTCAATATTGAATATCGGCTCTAAAGATGAGAATGTTGCCCTATCAATAAAGAACGCGGATTTAAATCTGGACATAGTTGAAAACTTCAAGCTAAAGAGCGATGTAACTGAACTTGAAAACAAATACGAACACAAGTTCACATTATCTCTTCCAGAAAATGTAGATACGAAGTCATATCCAATAGTGATTACAGCAGCTTATGGTAATGAAAAAGTATCAGAGACAACAAATCTGGTCATTAATGATTGTCAAAAAACAACAAAAACAGAGGCTACCTCAGAAGAACCCAAAGAACAAGTTATAACAGAACCAAAGAAAGAGCAGGAAATAACAAGTATCATCGTACCAAAAGAGCAAAAGAAGCTCCCTTTAGTATTGATAATTATCTTGGGAATTCTGGTTGCAGCTATACTGGCTCTACTGATCATACTATTCCTTATTAGGAAAAGATAGTGCTACTATAAAGTAAATACATAAGCGAAAGATTTATATAGGAGTAAAATATTCCTAATAAAAGAATGATAGTTAAACAAGAGCTTTTGTCTAAACTAAAACACGATTTCAGATTAAATATATATGAAGTCAAGATTTGGACTGTTTTGCTTTCTAGAGGTATTGCAACCGCTGGTGAATTAGCAGACCTTAGTGGAGTGCCAAGATCAAGGTGTTATGATGTTCTTGAAAGTTTAGAAAAGAAAGGGTTCATAATTATGAAGATTGGAAAACCAATCAAATACATAGCAGTAAAGCCTGAAGAGATTGTTGAAAGAGTTAAAAAAGAGATAAATGAGGATGCTGATCTAAGCCTTAAGATGATTGATGAAATAAAAGGAACAGATATTTTCAAAGAGCTTGAATTATTGCATCAAACAGGCATAGAAAAGATAGATGGAGATGAACTCTCTAATTCTATTATAGGGAGGGACAATATTAATTATTTCTTAAAAAAGATGGTTGAAAGAGCAGAAAAGTCAGTGTTAATTGCAACAACTAAGGATGGTTTTGTCAGAAAAGTAAATTTATTGAATAAAATCTTAAGAAAAGCCAGCAGAAAAGGAGTTAAAACACAGATTATAGCTCCGGTTAATGAAAAAATTGCAAAGAAAGTAAAAGACATTGCCGAATTAAAAAACAAAGATATCAATGGAAGATTTGTTATTGTTGATAATAAAGAGCTATTGTTCATGATAAACAATGATACAATAGACAAGAATTTTGATGCTGCAGTATGGGTAAAATCACCTATTTTTACAAGCGCATTAGCTCAGATGATTGATTCTCTTAACAGATAAATCGCAACATTTATATACTACTTATTTCCTACATGAGGCTTAAGGAATTCTGAATAAGAATGGTAGAAGATAAAGACATTAAAAAAACAGGCACTACAACAGTAGCTTTGGTTTGCAAAGATGGTATTGTTCTTTGTGCAGATAAAAGAGTAACATCTGGCTATTTAGTAGCATATAAAAAATATGAAAAAATAGTCCAGATAACAGATAATATCGCAGTAACAGTGGCAGGAACAGTTTCAGATGTTCAGCTATTAACCAAATTATTAAGGGCTGAGTTAAAGCTAAAAGACCTTAGGACTAACAGGGAAGTAAATGTTAAAGAAGCTGTAAATCTGCTTTCCAGTATGGTTTACAACAACATCAGAAAGATGAGCATGATACCTGGAATATCTCACTTTATACTTGGTGGAAAGGACAATGAAGGGATATATGCTTATGATATCGGAGCAGATGGCTCTATCACAAATATCGATGAGTATTCAAGCTCTGGTTCTGGTTCTGTAATGGCTTATGGCGTTCTGGAAACATTATACAAAAAAGACTTGACAGTGGAAGAGGGTGTTAAATTAGGGGCAAAAGCGATAAACGCTGCTGTACAAAGAGATATAGCTTCTGGAAACGGAATAGACATAGTTAGCATAACAAAAAGCGGCGTTAAAAAAGTGTTAAGTAAGATTGTTGATTTCAAGATTGAGGCATAGTTTATTTGCATTCTTAAAAAAGGTTTGATATAAATGGTAGAAATAATTAAAGAAATCTTAAAAAACTTGCCAGAGAAAAGCATAAGTGATGCAGCTTTTGAAGGGGCTAATATAGTCCTCTATACAAAGGATAAAGACTTTTTTCTAAATAATAATGGGCTAATAAAGAAAATAGTAGATGATATCAAAAAAAGAGTTGAGCTAAGGCCAGACCCATCTGTTACGATGGACATGGAAAAAGCTGAAAAAGAGATTAAAAAGATTATTCCAAAAGAGGCAGGGATCGATCAGGTAATTTTTGACCCTCAAAGAAGCAGGGTGATTATTGAAGCAGCAAAACCTGGATTGGCAATAGGCAAGCAAGGCGCTTTCTTAAGTGACATCAGGGCAAAAACATTATGGGTTCCATTGATAAGGCGAAAGCCAGCTTTAAGATCCAAGCTTATAGAAAATATAAGAGCAGTCCTATACAAAGAATCAGATTACAGGAGAAAATTTCTCGATAAAATAGGCCATAGAATATATGATGGCTGGATGAGAGAGAAAAAGCATGAATGGATAAGGATTAGTTATTTAGGAGGTGGAAGGCAGGTAGGAAGATCATGTTTATATTTACAAACCCCAGAATCGAGGATTTTGCTTGATTGCGGAGTGGATGTTGCTTCTTCAGATCAGGAAAGATACCCTTTGCTTGAGGCACCAGAATTTAATATACAGGATTTAGATGCTGTTATTGTATCGCACTCACACTTAGACCATTGTGGTTTTGTCCCTTATCTTTTCAAATATGGTTATAGGGGGCCTGTTTACTGTACAGAGCCAACAAGGGATGTTATGGCCCTTTTAACATTAGACTATGTAAAAATTATGCGTTCAGAGGGAAAAGAGCCAATTTATACCTCAGAAGAGATTAAAGAGATGGTTAAGCACACCATCTGCTTAGAATATGAAGAAGTTACAGACGTGACACCTGATATTAGAATCACCCTATACAATGCAGGGCATATATTAGGGTCATCTATGATACACTTGCATGTTGGAAACGGTTTGCATAACCTGCTTTATACTGCTGATATGAAATATGGAAGAACAAGATTATTAGAGCCTGCAGCAACCTCTTTTCCAAGGCTTGAAACCTTAATGATAGAGAGCACATACGGCGGTAAAGAGAATGTTTTAGCGCCTAGAGAAGAACAGGAAGAGCAGATAAGGAAAATAATTGAAGATACAATCAAGAGGGGAGGTAAAGTTCTTATCCCCGTACTGGGTTCAGGAAGAGCCCAGGAAGTTATGGTTCTGATTGAACATTTCTTCAGGCAAAAAAAGCTTGATGATATACCTGTATTTATTGATGGGATGGTATGGGACATTACAGCTATCCATACAGCATACCCAGAATTCCTGAATAATTCAGTTAGAAAACTAATCTTTCACAAAGATCAAAATCCATTTTTATACAAAACATTCAAAGAGGTTGGCTCACAAAAAGAAAGGATGCAGGTCATTGAAGAAACAGGATCATGCATCATATTAGCAACATCAGGAATGTTAGTTGGAGGCCCATCTGTTGAATACTTAAGGCATATGGCAGATAACCCAAAGAACGCGCTAATATTTGTTTGTTATCAGGGCGAAGGCTCATTGGGAAGAAGGCTGCAAAGAGGGGAAAGAGAGATAAATTACGGAACCCCAGTTAAACCTGAAATATGCCCTGTTAAAATGGAAATTAATACTGTTGAAGGGTTCACAGGCCATTCTGGGAGAAGAGAGCTTATGAATTTCTTAATGCATTGCGAACCTAAGCCTAAAAAAGTTATAGTAAATCACGGAGAAAATTCACGCTGCTTAGACTTAGCTTCTTCTATACACAAGCAGAACAGGATTGAAACAGTATGCCCTAGAAATTTGGAATGCATTAGGATAAAATAATTAAGTTTAAATAAAGCACTTATAATCTTCTTCTCATGGAACAAGAAGTCATTGACAAATACAAGAAAGCTGGAAAGATAGCAGCAGAAGTCTTAGCTTATGGTAAAGATCTAATCAAAAAAGACGCTAAAGTTTTAGATGTCTGCAACAAAGTAGAGGAAAAAATATTGGAATTAGGCGCAAAGCCAGCATTTCCAGCTCAAATCTCAATGAATAACATTGCAGCTCATTTCTGCCCAGAAGATAAGGATGAAACAAAATTCGAAGACCAATTAGTAAGCTTAGACATTGGAGTCCATATTGATGGTTATATTGGGGACACAGCATGCAGTGTTGATTTATCAGGAAACAACAAAGAATTAGTAAAAGCCTCAGAAGAAGCTCTGAAAGCAGCAATTGAAAAGGTTAAAGTTGGAGTTAAATTATCTGAGATTGGAAAAGCAATCGAAGAAACTATTGCTGGATTTGGCTTTCAGCCTGTAAGAAACTTATCAGGGCACGGTTTAGACGAGTATAACATTCACTCATATCCGACTATTCCTAACTTTAACACAAAAGACAATATAGTTCTGGAAAAACAAGTTATTGCAATTGAGCCATTCGCAACAAACGGTGTTGGCTTAATACATGAAAAAGGAGAACCATCTGTTTTTTCTTTGGTAGGAAAGAAATCAGTAAGGATAGGGTTTGTAAGAAATATTTTAAAACAATTAGAAAGCTATAATGGGTTGCCATTCACCACAAGATGGGTTACAAAGAATTTCTCAGAAGCCCAGTTAAAATTCGCATTCAATCAATTGAAACAGTTAGAAATATTGAAAGAATATCCTCCATTGGTAGAAAAAAGCAATGGTTTAGTATCTCAAGCAGAACATTCTTTATTGGTTGATGATGAAGTTGTTGTTTTGACTAAATAAACTAGTTCTTATCAAGATTCACAAAATAGTCAATAACCTCTAATACACTAAAAAGAAACTCATCCCCTGTCCCCATATCCTTCAATTTAACCTTGTTCTGCTTTAATTCATCCTCGCCTACAAATAAGACATAAGGTATTCCTAGAGAATTAGCGTATTTTAAATTCTTGGAAGGCCCTTTTCCCATTAAGTCAATATCCACTTTGATGTCAGATTCCCTCAATAGTTTAGCTATCTTCAGGCTTTCTTTCAATGTTCCAATAGGAATTATAAAAATCCTGGTTACTGTCTTTTGCTTTATCGGATTTTTCTCAACATAAGCGTCAAATATCCTCTCTAAGCCAAAGCTGATCCCTACAGCAGCATACTCTCCTTTCCCAAGGAATTCACCAATCATCTTGTCCCATCTTCCACCGCCGGCAACAGAAGACTTAATGCTGCTGTTCTTAAGCACAGTTTCAAAGATTGTTCCTGTGTAATAGCTCAATCCTCTTGCCAGAGAAACATCGAAAATAAAATTAACATCTAAAACTGTAAGATAATCGATTAATTCTTCCATCTCTTTTAAGCCTTCATTACCTTCAATAAATCCTTTTAACTTATTCAGTTTTTCTTCATTGGTTCCTTTTATAGTTATTATTGATATTATCTCATTAATCATTTCTTCCTTAACGCCTTTTTGCTTCAGCTCATCAACAACAGCTTTTTCTCCAAATTTCTCTAATTTATCAATAGATAATATCACATCAACTCTTTTATTTTCTTTAACTCCAACTTTTTCCAGGATGCCATCTAAAATCTTCCTGTTATTGATCTTGATATTAGCATCAAACCCCAATTTTCTAAAAGCCAATGCTGTAAGGTTTACAATCTCAGCATCAGCAGCCATATCCTTGCATCCTATAACATCAACATCACATTGCATAAACTGCCTGTATCTGCCCAAGCTGATTGGCCCATCCCTGAAAACATCTCCAATTTGATATCTTTTGAACGGCATCTTTAGCTGGGGATTCATCCCTACAAATCTTGCTAATGGCACTGTTAAATCATACCTTAAGCCTAGCTCCCTATTACCTTGGTCTTTTAGCTTAAACGTTTCCTTAAGGATTTCAGCGCCGCCTGCATATTTAGAAGACAAGACATCATACCTTTCTATGACAGGTGTCTCCAATGGGCTAAATCCAAATAGCTCAAAAGTCTCTCTCAAAACAGATATTATACGCTGCCTTACAATCTGGCTTTCAGGAGCTACATCCCTTGTTCCTCTGGCCATCTGCAGCTGGCCTTCTACCTCTTTCTCAATCTTCTCCTCTACTTTTTTAGCTTCTGGTACTGTTATCTTGCTTTCTGTGCCTGTAACAAACCTTCTGACAGCATCCCTTACAGCCTCTGATACAGAGCTATAGATATCCTTATCTACAAGCTTCTGTATTTCATCTATTAGGCCTTTTGTAAGCCTTATCTGCATTGTTTCCATTACCATAGTAATTGAATAGTAATGTACTTATATATAAATGTTTCTTTTTTAGGCTTGTATTTCCTGTTTGATACTAAGTTAGATATATAAATAGAAACATATTACCTTTTATTAGGATGGTTAATCAGGGCTTAATACTAATTTTGTCTCTAATCGGGATACTAGCACTCTATTGGGTTTTATTCGGACAATGGAAATACAATAAAATGATAAGAGAACAACAGAATGGCAAAAAAGAGAACTAGAGCAATAATCTTTGATATGGATGGCGTTTTAATGGATACGAGCCAATCCTACACTATAGCTGTCAAAAAAACAGCAGAATTCTTTCTAGGAAAGATGTTAAACATAGAAGAAGTAGAAGAAATAAAAAATAGAGAAATGAATGATTGTGATGCTGCTGAATTGTTGATACAGAATAATGGCGGAGATTTCAGAAAACAGGTAATAATCAAGAAGTTTCAGGAATACTTCCAGGGCAGAAATTTTGACGGCTTAATTAAAAAAGAAAAATGCCTTATAGATGAAAAAACGCTGAAAAATTTAAGGAAATATGACTTAGCTATACTAACAAAAAGGACAAAAGAGGAAGCAAAGTTCACATTGGAGAAATCAAAAATTAAAAAATATTTCAAAGATATCCTGACTATTGAGAGTATAAAAGAACAAAAGCCATCTCCAGAATGCCTGCTAAAGATAATAAAAAATCTTAATGTTAACAGCAATGAAGCTTTGTATGTTGGCAGCAATCTTTTAGATTTAAGCACAGCCAAAAATGCAGGTATACCTTTTATAGGTGTCCCCCCATCCAATTCAGATAGGGCTTTATTAAAAAATATTCTAAAATCAGAAGGAGCAGAGATAGTTCTAAACAACATTAATGAATTGGCTAAAAAGATAATATGATCAAAGCAGTATTGTTTGATATGGATGGTGTATTGATAGATTCTCATGACGCTTGGTTCTATGTGTTTAACAAATCCCTTGATAAATTTGAAAGAAAACAGGTAAATGTAGAAGAATTTGACAAATGCGTATGGGCCAAGGCTTTTGATAAAGTATGCAGGCAGTACTTTAGTGTTCCACTATTGGATGTTAGAAAATATTACCAAGAGGTATACCCTGATTACAGGGAAAGATTAAGAATTATGCCAAATGCAAAAGAGGCCCTATCAGAATTGAAATCAAGAGGGCTTAAGCTTGCAGTTGTTTCCAACACACAAGAAGTTATAGCCAAAAAAACCCTTCAGGATATAGGTATAATCCAGTTCTTCGGCTTAATATTAGGGGGAGATAATATAAAAAATGGCAAGCCTGAACCTGACATTTTATACAAAGCATTAGAACTAATGAAACTAAATAAAGATGAGGTTTTATTTATAGGAGATACGATATGGGACAAGATGGCTGCAAAAAAAGCAAATATAAAATTCGTTGGATTTAGGCAGGATGGCGATAAAAGAATAAGCAGCTTAAAAGAGTTGCCAAATATGGTCTAAAATGCTGGCCAATTGTAGTCAGAGAATGAAAAGTTTTTTATAATAAGCATATAAACAAGGTGTTTATGCAATCAACCCCAAAGGATATTAAATACAAATTGCTTTTCTTGCCAGAACCAAGGAGAGAAGAAGTTGCTAAAATACTATTTCTCTTCCCGCCTATTAGCGATTTCTTAATAAAGCCAAAATTAAACAGTAATGAAAAGATGTTACTTAAAAAAAATATATGGGGGCTTTATGCGGATCTAAGAGGGAGTATGCGTGAAGAGGAGATTCAGGCATTGCTGGAATTTATAGAAAATGATGCTACAGCGGGGATATATCAAGGAGAGCTTGAGGAATTAGAAAGATACGGAATAGCCCTTTCTTCAACTGTTTTGCGTGCTTACACCAGCATGCCGGCTGGGGCAAGGATAGGTACTGAATTAGCATATTTTATACATGGGATTAAAGACTGGCAAAAGCTTGATGAAATGAGAAGAGAAATCTATACTCTAGACTTGATAGTATATTGCTCTTTAAACGCAGGCGATGGAAATATGTTATCCCCGAGCAGTGTGGTTAGTGCTTTATCAGATTATGACCTGCCCCAATTAGAAGAATTAAAACAGGAGCTATCAGCACTTTTAGCAAAAGCCAGGGATGAAGAAGAACGAAAGAAACTTTCAGCAGCATATATATATGACAAAAGGGGCATAATCTATTATGATAAGCTTATCAAGAACTCCAGATTTTTTGTTATTGACCCTTCTAACAAGGAAAGGTGGAATGCCCAATCAGTTCCAGGATACAGCACAGAGGAATATTTTGAGTTATCGAGACAATCATCGAATGATCTGCTGATTCATTGTTCAGCCCATTTTGATGAAATATTGGATGATGGTTTTATATCAAGCCGATTGGCATTGAAAGCAAGAGAAAAAGCAAGAAGTGGAGCGAGAATCGCAACACCAAATGTGCATTTTAGTGTAAATCATATATATTCCGTGTTTGATGAAAACCAGGTAGGGGTATGCCCCCCTGTTGTTTTTGTTTTCGCAGCAGACGCATTGATTGAAAACAGATATTTAGCAGGCATGCCTGATTCTAATGATTTTGCAATTACAGGCCTGGGAGATGATTACAGGGACAAATCCCATGAGATTCCATTGAATTTAGGCGTAGTTTTTGTCAAGGATTCATACAGGGATGAATTTCAGAACAAAATAAGTGCAAAAAAGTTGTTGATCCCAAGGGTACAATATTTCAGGGATATATATAAAGAGATTGCCGGGCTGACAGGAAACAAAAACGGTATTTGGCCTGTAAAAGTATCAGCCCCGCTTGAGAAAAAAGAAGTCAGGCAGACTGTTGGGTGGGTGTCTGATTCTTCACGCACCCGTTATTTCCAGCCGGTATATGGGGTAAGAAGCAATGTATTGCGATGAAAAATAATTATTTCTTATTAGTAGTAACAAAATAGAAAGATTTAAATAATACTTATATTGCATCTATCTCTATGATAAATAGGGTAATAAATGTACCTAGAAGAAGAGAAGCAAATTCTGTATTTGATTATCTTATAGGGGTGTATAGGCTTACCAACTATCAACCTAAAGAAGCTGCTTTAGAACAGAGAATATTCTTACTAGATGGGCATGGCCTAAGAGGAATGGATATTTCAGATATGATTGAAAATGAATTCGTGGAGAGAATGGGGCTTATAAGGGATGAGGAAAGGGATGCAGCTAGTGGGTATTTGATGGACGAGTTCTTCAAATATCATGAAAAAGCAGCAGAATATATACAAGGATTAGAACATTTAGGCCCTAACAGTCCAGAAAAAGATATGTTTATGAAAAAAGCATTTGAACAAGTTTGTAAAGCAACTAAATATTTATCGATACTAATGAGAATAGACCCAGACTCAAAACTTTTCGAAGGAAAATTAGAAAATGGTTATGAGACCTTAACTGAAGGAATGAAAGTACTAAGAAGGATATTATACGCCCATAATCTAAAAGACCATCTGGTTAAGTAAAATGTGGTTCCACACTAATTTTTTCATACCTCCAAAGGAATTCTTGTTTAATGGGGAGACTGGACAATTCAAGTCTACTCAGTTTACTTTTAGCGGGGATAAGAAATAAAACTTATTTTCTCAACTTAGGCAATACCTTATAAGCAACTACAGCAGAAACTATAACTATCAACCAAAACCAATAAGCATTTATTTTCCCAAAAATAAAAAGAATCAAAGCTAAAACAATTAACAAAATAAAAAATATTCCGATTAATTTTATTGTTTGTTCTTTCATTTAGTTACCTTAAATTTTCAATATAAAATAACCATTCTTAATTCCATAAATCATAAAACCAATACCTACCCCCAACATAACAAAATAAACAGCTTTATTCCAAGCTAAAACCTTCTTGCCGTCAAACAACCAGAAGGGTATCATATTAAATAAAGCTAAGATTATATTAATAGTAAAACCGAGTTGAGCAATAAAGAATAATGTTCCAGTAACCGGAATTAACGCTAAAGACAAAAATCCAGTAGCAACAATCAAATTAGCAATAGCGCCCGCTGCAGATATTTTTCCATTTCTCCTCCTGCCTACGGGTCCTGATATCATTACTGCTCCAGGAGCTACAATTATAAAACCAAAAAAAGACATAATAACGGCTAATATCAACATTTTGTCCCATGATCTAAACTCTGCTTTACACCCATATTTCTGAGCAAGAACCTTATGAGCCATCTCATGAGCAATAAAACCTAATCCTACAGTTAAAGAAGATATCATAAAAAAAGTTACAAGATTAAATGAAAAACCGCCTAACAAAATACCAAACGCCAAAGATATAGCTAACCAAGCTTTGATCAAATCAACAAGCTCTGTCCTGGATGTAGTTATGCCCCCAATAAACCTAATCTGGTCTTGAGGATTTACTAATCTCACCTTTGTCTCCTCATCTTAGCAATCAGATGTTCCAAGGTATCAATTTTCTTCATCAATTCTAATTTCTCTTTATCCATCCCCATCAGTTGATTAGCAAATTTAGTTAGTTCAAAATCTCCTTTCTTGATATTCATGCTGACATCAGTAAACTTGCCTATCTCTCCAGACAACCCTTTCAACTGACTGACCATGCTGGCCATCTGTTCTCTTAATTTGCCATATTCATTCATATCATTATTCAGCTTTTCAGAATTTACTCTTAGCTCATTACCTAATTCTTCCTCAAATTTACTCAAAATATCCTTCTGCATCTGCGCCTTTAACAGCTTGAAATCATAAACCTCTTTCCTCAGGCTATCTTTTGATTCATTAATTATCTCTAAATTGTCTTTGAAGTTTGTTAGAAATTCTTTTTGGTTGCCTTTTACTTCGTGTAATGCTTCGTTTAAACTGCTTAGTTCTTCTTTTAATAGGTTAACATCTTTAGAATGAGATTCCACTTTTTCGTTTATATCATCAATAAGTTCTTTTATCCGCATCAAATCTTTTATTTTTTGGAGCATAAAAACAAGAAAAAGGAACTAGTATAAAAAACTATACGTCCACAAAAACCCTATGCTTCTCTGTTCCGCTTAACTCCTTCATTATTCTCCTGATTATCGCTTTCTCAGGATCTGGCATTAACTTAACTCTTTTTTTAATATCGTCAAAACTTTCAAATTCCTTCTCTTTTCTTGAATCTAATATTTCCCACATATGTTTCTTCCCTAGTCCTGGTAACAGCTCTAACTGGTGCATTCTTGTGCTTAAAGGCTGAGCCTTATTAAAAAAATCAACAAATCTTTTCTCATTCTTCTCCATTATGCCTTTAATTACAAGCTCTATCTCAGCTTTTGCAGTATGTGTCAATTTATCCAAGGGCAATCTCCCAATAATATGGTGTATCTTATCTCTTTTACCCTCTCCTATGTAAACTTCTTCATAAGGCTGCAAATGAATCCCCTTTTTAGGAACTAACTCCAGCATTACAAATCTCTCCTTGCCTATGGCTTGAGCTATTGCAGTCTTCATGTGCATTGGCTTGTTATCAAAAGGGTAGCCATTCGGCAGGAAATCTAAAACAATCACAACTTCTTCCTTTCCTTTGCTCTTTACTTCTTGTGAATCTGTTTCTTCCATCAAACCACCCTATTGTTGTATTGTAAACCTTGGTATTTATAAATATTTTGTTGTTATTGATTATAACAAAAAGAAAGCTCACTTCTCCGCTGTAAAATTGTTAACAACTTCAGATATTTTCTTCATATTTTCATTATTGACTGTTAATGGGTATGACTGAAGAACCACCTTCAACTCATCTGCAGTTTTAGGCATTAAATCAATTATCTTAACAATATGCTGGTCCTTAAGCCTGGGTATTTTCAAAGCTTCAATTTTTTTATACAATTCTCCCGAATTCTTTAAAGTAGCAAAATGTTGTAAATATTCCTCTGTTCTTAGGGCCCTGAAGTTCAGTTCTTTATCTCTCTTTTTTATTTTCTCCAGCTCTACCCTTAACTCATTCATATCAATAGCTTTCTCGGATATTATTTCTGAATCAGCCATTTTGCACCTTTTTCAAATGAATAGGATGTATTATTAAATTTTTTCTTTTACTGCCATCCATAAGCATAACTTCATAGCATTTTCCTTTTTTACCTTCTACAATAGCATCCCTGCCATAAAAAGAAGGATTGTACATGCCCTTTTGAATAGCAGGCTCAAAGCTTAATTTAACTCTTTCTCCAATTTTAAAGCTCTGTAAATACCTCGCAATTGATATTTTCCCCCTGCTTCTAAGGCTCTTTTTGGATAGATACCTGGTTTTCCTTCTAAAACCGCCTATTCTTTTCATACTCTTAAGGATTTTCTACCCATATAAAAAGCTTTTGATTTTGTCTATTTGTTATTAAAACCATAAAGTTTATATATTTCCTAATTTATCAACATTTCATCATAGTAACTAATCAGAGGAGGATGTTAAAATGGGTTTTTTTTCAAAAATAAAAGAGGCAATGTCTGGTGACACCGCAGAAGTTCTTGAAGAAGCGGAAAAAGAGGATTATGTTGAATTGGGTTCAAATGAGAGCTCAGGAAACTCAAAGATAACTGTTAGGCCTTTTGTTCTGCAGGATTTTGAATCTATAAAGCCAATTCTAGATGGTTTAAGGGAAGGCCATATTATAGCTTTAGTCAATATCAGGCCATTGAAAGAAAAGGACCTGGTAGAGCTAAAAAGAGCCATTAACAAGCTGAAGAAGACATGTGATGCAATTGATGGTGACATAGCTGGCTTTGGTGATGACTGGGTAGCAGCTGTTCCCTCATTTGCCAAAATACATAGGGCAAAGAAGGAAGAGCCAAAACCGCATAAAAAGTTTGAAGAAGTGACAGAATACAGCTCAGACGAAAAGGCAGAAGACGATAGTGACGGTAAGATAGAAACTTATTAATTCTTTATTTTATTAATTTTTATATGCTAAGTATACAGACCGAAAGATATAAAAATAAGATTAATACTTGTGGCATTATGACGGAAGAGGAAAAAACAGAAACTGTATCAGGAGAGCTTTGTCCTATGTGCAGGCAGAAGACTTTATCGCTTATGGAAGCAGAAAGGGAAGTGCCTTACTTCGGCAAAGTCTATATTTTCTCGATGAACTGCTCTAACAAAGAATGCAATTACCACAAAGCAGATGTAGAGTGTGTAGAGAGGCACGAGCCATCAAGATACACTTTCGAGATAACAAAAGAAGACGATATGAAAGTAAGGGTAATAAAAAGCTCAGAGGCAACCATAAAGATTCCCCACATTAGTACAATAACTCCGGGCCCAGCTTCTAATGGTTATATCACTAATATCGAAGGCGTATTCAGCAGGGTAAAAAAGGAAGTAGAGGTCCTAAGAGACACCGCAGAGGAAGATGAAGACAGGAAAAAAGCAAAAAACATGCTGAAGAAAATAACAAAGATAATGTGGGGCCAGCAGCCTCAAAAGATAATCATAGAGGATCCTTCTGGAAATTCAGCTATTATTTCGGATAAAGCTGTAAAAGAGAAAATGAAATGAAAGAAGTAATAAGCTTTCGCGGAAAAAAGGTAATATTGTATTTCTTTGAGAAATCAGGATATGGAAAAAAGCAGTTTGATAGGGATTTGGGAAACTTTATTAAGAAAGAAAATAGAAAAATAAAAAAGAAACTGCCTTCTTTTGATGATTTTAAGAAATTAGTTGGAAAAGAACTAACAAAATTGATGCCTGATGTTCTAAGCAAAGAGCCGAATGCTGTAAAAGAAGACCCTTTTACAATCGAGTTTATCATAAGGAATGTGGAAGATTATTCAGAACATCTTGAGAAAAGGTCAAGGATAGACCATATGTATATTGTACTAAGCGGTCCCGAGCTTGCTAAGAATCTGATCTTACCAGTATATTTCTTTGGTGAAAACCAGGATGCATTTTTCCATGAAAAGTTTGATCTTGTGGGGATAATGCATTTTCAGGTTAGCCTGCCATTATACAAATACTTTGACAGGTTCAAGAGAAGGGCGTTGCAAAGATACGGGTTAACTGAAAGAAGCATAGGCAAGATCAAGTATGGCTCTATGATACCTTTATTTGAGACCCTTTCTGATCTAAGGGTAGAGGGCATGGCTAATTTCTGGAGAAGAAAATCTGAGGGGATTACATTTGATGTTGATATATTGAATAAATTTAAGGCTAATCTTGAGCGCCTGGCAAAAGAAACCGACTTTGAGAAAGCAGAGGAGATATATGATGGGGAACTTTATACAGATGATATAGAGATACTCGGGAGGTATATGTGCTTCTTTATTGGTTTGGCAGTTTTAAAACATATGGGCGTTAAATCAGTTACTGTAAATGGAAAGAATGCTTCTCTCGATAAGTTAGGAAGGTACATAACAGGCAAGGATAAATTTGTAAAGTTGGATGTGAGGATATGCGGGAAGGTATATACGATGCTGATGAAAGGAGACAAGCCGCAGCTGCACAGATGGTTTATCATATATTACACTTTAGCATGCAAAGAATTAGGAATTCCGGAAAATTTAACAGTTATAACCCACTATAAGTATGATTGGCTGAAAAAGACAGCAACAAGATATAATAAGAAATATTGGGGAGAATGGGTAAAGAAGTCTGGCTATGTTCTCGAACACAGGTCTTTCTTAGAAGTGATAAGAGAAAGGCATGGAAATATTATTTAAAACAAAATTATAACTATTTCTTAAACACTTCAACAAGCTTGCCAAAAAATCCCCTCTTGTCTTTAGTAGCTTCTGCCAGGTCATCCATCTCTACTTCCACCTTTTCATCAAAACTCTCTATCCTATAATTTATCTCCTCAATCTTCTCATTCAGTTTTTCTAAATCCACTTTCAGAAGCCTTTTATTTGTTACTAACAAAACTTTATCATATGCCTTACTCACAAAAATATTATGAAATTTATCAAAGTCTGCTGTTTTCTTTATAACTTTCTGCACAAAGATTTTCCAATCTGCCAATAATTCTTCCTTCAAAGGGCTTAACTTAAAGACTATTCCAACATTTTTGTAATTAGCAACAAACTTATTCACATCTTCTTTATAGAAATCAAATTCGTCTTCAAGAAACTTTAAGTCAGATCCTGTCAAGCTTCTCTCAAACATTATCATGCTTAACATATCTTCTTTCTTTAATTCAACCTTTTTTATGGCGGAAATCCTTTCTTCCATTTTTTATAACACCTCTTTCGTTTCACAAAAGCTCTGAATTACAATTTAAGCAAACATGGCATTTGGATTTTTGGCTGTATTTAGTGCTTACGCCAAGAACAATCTTAGTATTGCATCTAGGGCATTTTGGTTCCAAAACTTCTAAATTCTCAAATACATTAAGTGAATTCCCCACTTTAAGCAGTATTATAGAAGAGCAAGTTTATATATTTTTTGTATAAATCTTAACAAATTTTAAATAAGTTTATATAAAATATATAAAAGACTAAAAAAACTTCGCAAGCTTATTCTGCGCTTTACTTTCCAACAAATCATCTTTTGAATACCCCAATACCTCAAAGATTTTCTCAACAGCCGGAACAACCTGATTATTGATATAATACTCAGGATCATAGTCTTTCTCACTGACTTCATCAGGAAGTTTTGCCTTATCCCTTATTCTCTCGCCATTTTTTGTTATTACAAAATCTATCCTGGAGCCCGGCCCTACATTTATGCCCTTTTCTCTCATTCTTATTGCAATAGCTACATGAGGGCCAACAGCATCATAAGAATCTATTTCTTTCTGCAGCTGAGTATGGATGATCACTTTTTTTAACTCGATATTGTTATTTTTAAGTTCTTCTAATACGCCCCTAACATATTTTAAGGCCTTTTCTGGTTTTCCCTCTTTTAGTATTATATTAAGGACATTTTCCTGTACTTCTTTTGAAATAGGGCTCCAATTACGCCTTACAGTCTCAAAACCTCGAATCTTCAACTTGCCTTCCTCAGATAACAAAGCATACTTCTTTTTTGCTCCAAATTTGCCTATCTTTGCAGAGACAAATATGCCTGCAGGATAAAAACCATCATACTCTAGCTCCATTAAGCCTGGCAGCTCAAGGTTTATTTTTTCTCGGAATTTTTCAGCTTCTTTCTTAGTCTTCCCATCTAAGCTCAAAAAAACAGAATCCGTATCAGAATAAAGAACATTAAATCCCTCATTTTTCGCTTCATCTATAACCTTATGTATATAGTACCTCCCATAAGCTGCTGTTGACCTTGCAGATTCTATGCTATACCATCTAGCCATAGAGAATCCCAAATAACCATAGAATGAATTTGCAAGTAATTTCAATGATTGTGACCTGGCTTCCATCAAAGGAGTGTTCTTCTCTTTCATTATGTCCTTTATTCTCATCCTTCTAGTTATCAAATCCGATATGAGTGTAGGAAGAAATCCCTTCTTTTTTGTACAAAACCAATATTTCTTTCTTCCTTCAACAGGTGCTGTTTTTTTACCCTCACAACAACTGCAGTTCAATGTCCCAGGATCAATGTTATGGGAGCTTATTATTGTAGGATACAAGCTTCTATAATCAAAAACAACAATATCCTTATACAATCCAGGTTTAGGTTCAAACACAAAACCACCAGTGTAAGTTTGCATTCTTCTTTTTGCTAAAATTCCGTGATGCGGAAGCTCTGGAGCTAATTCATTAAATCTTTGTGCTTGCTTTAATATGTACGACTCAACTAATTGAGAAAAACCCATTCTTGCTATCTCTGGTATTGTCATCCCAACAATTTTTACTATCTCCATGATATTGGGGAGCATTTTTTCCGTTAACTTGTATGCCAAAAAAGAATCATGAAGGTTATATTCACAGAATGACTCTAACTCTGTAGAATTAGTATCCCACACTTCAGCCAGACTATCCACCTCAACTGCTATTTTTTTCTCATTAATGAGCTCAGCAGCGACTGAATTAAGGTTCATAGCATAAGTATCCATAGATGGACCGACAATCTTTCTTATGAATTTGTATATATCCAAGTGGTTAATTCCAGTTATATTACTAGTAACCTTTCTTGCTTTGTTTACCCTTAATTCAGAAAAATCTAAACCAATATCTAATTTAACCTTGTACTTATCCGCCCTGGCTTTTATATACGGCAGATCAAATTCATCTGAAAAATATCCGGTTATTATGTCTGGTTTAAAGTCATTGATTATTGTCTTAAATCTATCAATCAGGTCTACCTCGCCATCTACGAATTCAATATAATCTAATTTTGTCTTAAATTTCTTCCATGTGATTACTTTTTGGTAATTTTCGCCATAGAATGATAACATTATGATCGGATTTTTCTCTGTATCTATATTCTTGCCATCAGGATTATATGTCTCTATATCAAGCGCTAAAACCTTGGGGCTTTCCAAGGAATTTTCTCCCTTTTGTTCAATCTTATCTGCCCTAAAAACAGGCACTCTAGCTCTCTGTGTCACAAACTCCCCTTCTGCGTCAACAGCTACCAAAGGAGTAATTCCCTTATCTATAAGGTACCTTTTTGCAAATCTTATGTCATACTCTGTTATATATTCCAACATCTCCCAATCCTTGATTACTTCCCTTATTATTGGCACATCAGATGGAAATTTCACAAAAACCTTTATTGCTTCAACATCCCTGCCTAGAAAGTGTTTTTTTACCTTTTCAGTTCTGATTACCTCAGCAGTTTCTCCGCTTCTCTCAACCTTTAGTTTCCTTAACTTCTCTTCAACTTCTTTTCCTTTATGAGGTATAACATAGAAATATGGCTCAAAATGAGCATCCGTTACACATATTTTCTCATTTCCAGTTGTCCTTCCAAATAGATAAATCACAGGCTTATCTCTCTCTATCCTGTATGTGATATCTATAGGGAAAAAGGTAACCTTTGCCATATTTTAGAAGTAGGCTATATTGCTTTATAAACTTTATTATCGAACTTAGTGAGATAATAAAGGTTTAGAAATCTCAAGCTTTGCTTGAGGAATTGGGACAATTTTTATTTCTAAAAGATTATGTTGGTTTTTACTTATAAACCTTACCAAGCAAATCAGACTTAGTTATAACACCCTTTAATTCTCCACCATCGCTAACCAAAACCATTGGACTAAATCTTAACAGATTAGAAATAACTCCAATATTTGTATTCTTAGATACTATCGGAGCAGAATCATCCATTATATCCTTTATTTTGTTGCCTTTTTTATTTAATAAGGCTTCTAAAATGATTGCTTCTGAAACAACACCTATTGATTTGTGGTCTTCTATGACTGGCATCTGGGATATATTTGCTTTTTTCATCTTATTGATAGCTTCTTTAATGCCATCATTTGGCTTTACAGATATTATTTTCCTTGACATTATCTCATCTGCCTTAAGCTCTTTTTTCTTTCCCAATGAGTCAATAGCTTCAAATATTTTAGTAGCATTAGAATAAGTAGGGTCTAGTCTTCCTGCTTCTATCTTGGCGATTAAGCTCTGTGAAACACCTGCTCTATTAGCTAATTGCCCTTGCGTCAACCCATATTTCTTCCTTATTTCCTTAATTTCTGACAGTTCATAGCTCATTTTAATAGGAATAATTAGAAGTAGTATTTATTACTTTTGGAATAATAATATACACTCAAATAAAATATTCCAATAAGAATATTTCTATCAACAACCTTTTTAAATGGGTTAAATGGAGTTGTGGTTATGGTGGTATCTATATGAGAAATGGTGAATTCTTATGTTTTTAGATAGAAAACCAATTTTTGGAGGTAAATAAAAATGGGAAAAATAACTTATGTAACGAGCGAGAGCGTGACTGAAGGTCACCCAGATAAGATCTGTGACCAGATATCAGATGCTATATTGGATTCTTTGTATGAGCAGGATCCTCAATCTAGAGTAGCCATTGAGTGCTTAACCACAACAGGTACTGTCCATGTTGCAGGAGAAGTTACAACAAATGGGTATGTTGATGTTCAGAAGGTAGTCAGACAGACATTAAAAGAAATTGGTTATACAGACCCTAGATTTGGTATAGACTGTGATGATGCTGGTGTGTGGTCAGCAATACACGAACAAAGCCCAGACATTTCAAAAGGAGTAACAGAATCACAAGATCACGAGCAGGGAGCTGGAGACCAGGGAATGATGTATGGTTATGCATGCAATGAAACTCCAGAACTAATGCCTTTGCCAATAATATTAGCACATAAACTGACTAGAAGATTGGCTTTTGTAAGGAAAGAAGGAATAATCCCTCACTTAGGTCCAGATGGAAAATCACAGGTTTCTGTGCAGTATGAAGATGATAAGCCAAAAAAGGTAACTGCAGTAGTAATTGCACAACAGCATAAAAAGGATATTGATGAAAAAACATTGAAGGAGCAGATAAGAAAAGAGGTTATAGACCCAATATGCAAAGAATATATGGATGAAAACACAAAAGTTTTCATCAACGGGACAGGAGCTTTTGTCATTGGTGGCCCAGAAGGCGACACTGGAGTTACAGGAAGAAAAATAATTGTGGATACTTATGGTGGTGTTGGAAGGCATGGCGGCGGTTGTTTTTCCGGGAAAGACCCATCAAAAGTTGATAGAAGCGGAGCTTATGCAGCAAGATATGTCGCTAAAAACATAGTTGCAGCCGGCTTAGCAGAAAAATGCGAAGTTCAGTTGAGCTATTGCATTGGAATTGCCCAGCCAACTTCAATAAATGTTGACTGCTTTGGAACAAACAAAATACCCGAAGAGAAAATCTCTGAATTGGTAAAAAAACATTTCAAGCTAACTCCAAAATGGATCATCGACACATTGAAGCTAAGGAGACCAATCTACAAGAAGACAGCATCTTACGGCCATTTTGGAAGAGACGACCCAGACTTCACATGGGAGAAAACAGATAAGGCAGAGTTGCTAAAAAAGGAAGCAGGTTTGTAGGAAAATATCAAGACGTGAACCATTAAATTTTTTATTTTATTTTTTTCATTAAAAAATCGGGATTATAGGCGAGATTTTTTTCATTTTTTGAATGGAACTATAATTATATTAACTGTCTGCTTTCCATATCATCTTTATTTGAATATTGGATCTTTTTGTAGTCTAATTCTTTCCCAAACCACTTAATTACATTTTTTCTATACCTTAATGGTTCACTATACATCTCTGTTAGTTCAAGATATTCTTGTTCGACAATAGCATTAGGAGGAGTAGGCAAACCTTTTAATTTGTTAAATATTGTAGGATCAATTACTGCATTTCTTCCAATCATAACTCCCTTAACACCTATTTCTTTTAAATCCTCAAGTTGCTCTTTTGTTCTGATATCTCCATTAGCTACAATATATTTACCTGTATTCACACAGTCTTCAAAAACCGTAAAGTCAGCAGGCTGGTCGTATCCTTGAGCTCCATGTCTTGCGTGAATTATAAAGAAATCTGCGTCTGCTGCTTCAATCATATGCAGATAGACTTTTCTCTTCTTTTCTTTTTCATTAAGCCCCAATCTCATTTTCATCGATAGGTTATACCCATAATCTTTGAATATAGATATAATCTTCTTCACCTTGCTTAGCCTTTTTACCATAGCACAACCCAACCCGTCATTTATTACAGCAGGATCAGGACACCCCAGGTTAAGGTTAAACCCTTCAAACCCAACAAAAGGGGTAAACATATTAAGAAATTTCTTAAAATATTGCTCTCTTGAGCCAAGAACTTGTATAACAACAGGAACAGAATCCTTATGAACTATCCTTGACCAAGTATTGCTATCCTTTCTTGCTAGGCCCTTTATTTTTACTAGCTCAGAAAAAGTCAAATCTGCGCCATATTTGTTGCATATATTCCTAAATGCAGCACTAGTAATATCCCTCATAGGAGCAAGCATCAGTTTCATTAGAACCCTCTTTTTTTAATAAGATTAACAAGTTCATCGGAGATAATCACTTTGTCATTTTCTAAAGGATAACAAAATGGAAGTATGGCTGATTCGCCTTCATTAATCTCAGTTAAGTATTTCATTTTACTCCTTGGGGGCTGCTTTTAACTAGTTCAACCACTGCTTCAATATGGTTTGTTTGGGGGAACATATCAAACATTGCCACACTTTTTATCTGGTATTCCTTAAATTTGGAGATATCTTTTCTGAGCTGAAATGGATTACATGATATATAAAGTATTAACTTGGGCTTTATTTTTTTTAACTGCCCTATTACTTTCATGTCCATTCCTGAACGAGGGGGGTCTGTTATCACAAAAATATCGTTTTTAAATTGAACTTTTTTAAGCTGCTTTGCATCAAGTAAGTAGGATTTAGCATTTAATGCACCATTATTTTTGAGATTAATTTTTGACAAATCTAAGCTCTGCCTAGATCTCTCGGCTAACACAACAGACTCAAAAATATCAGCATTAATTGTAGCAAATACTCCAACACCGGCGTATAAATCGAGCAGAGAGTATTTTTTTGTATCATAACCTTTTAATAGGTTATAACAGTATTTATGTATCTTCTCAACAACCTCACTGTTATTCTGAAAAAAACCCTGAACCGGATAAAAAAACCATTTTCCAAGCAAAGATTCTTTTAGAACATCAGCCCCCTTCACAATAAAATAGTCATTTGAGTAAGCTTCATTTTCATCATTTTTAATGTATGTTACAATCACATTTTCGGTGCTTGTTAATGTGGAAAATTCCCTCACATTTTCTACAGCCTCTGTCAAACTTGAAGATGTTGAATTTAAGACTATAGATACAGAAGAGGTATATTCTGTTGCCCTTACAACAACAAACTTGTAGGCAGGATTAGGGTGTCTTTTAAAAAATAATCTAACTTCATTAAGGATCACATTTACCTTTTCGTTGCATATTACACACTTCTCTATATCTACTATCCGACCATGTTCGCCTTTTTTCCTTAAGCCAATCTCTTTTGAGCCAAAAAGAAACTCCATCCTATTTCGATAGTAGTATTCTTTTCCATTATAGCAATTTATTTCAGTATGAAGCAGATTTGCCAATAACTTTTTCTTGTTCCCTATCTGTGTTGGATAATCAATATGTTGGGATGAGCAACCAGCACAAATACCGAAGTATTGACATAGTGGCTTTGCCATATGTTTTGTGCATAGGTTACAGTTTTTAAAAATATCGAAATCATAAAAGAACAACTTGACAGGATTCTAGCTAGGTAAAAGTATCAGCCGTTACCTATACCCAAAAATCCAAGTTTTTTAGTGATTTCAATCGCAAAATTTAACCCAAATAATTTAGTTGACGTAAAAACTCCGCTATTCCAGACTTTCCCCCCACAAGATATTTAAGGGAGTTGCACTAAATGGTTTATCGAGAGAAAGAAAAGCAGTACAACCTGTCTTTACATGGGAGCGAACTGATAAGGCAGAGGCTCTTAAAAAAGAGTGTGGCTTATAATTTTTTTTTCTTTTTTAGAATAACAAGGAAATATAATAAATTCCGATCAATATAAAAATTACCCCCACTATTCTTCGCATCCATTTATCAAATAATTGAACCTTATTGAGAATACTGCTTAGCTTGGATACTCCATAGACAAGAATAAATGAGAATATAATAACTGGAAGCCCGGTTGCAAAGGCAAATACTGAAGGGACAATTAGAGCATCACCTGCTCTAAGTGCCAGTGGGATAAGCATTCCGAAAAAAAGAACAGCACTAAAAGGGCAGAATGCCAAAGCAAATACAACCCCCAATAAGAAACTTCCAAGATAACCTCTTTTTGCAAGTTTTTCCTTAAGTTTATTCAGTCCGCTGCTTCCCTTGAAAAAAGACAACTTGATGAAACCAAGCATGAACATTCCTATGATCAATAGCAATGGCCCAAGCAGCCTCTCCCCATATTTCTGTAAAAAAAACGATATCGTTTGTGTACTTAGCCCAAACCACACTATAAGCGAAGCTATTAAAGTATAAGAAAACATTCTTCCAAAAGTATAAAGAAAACCCACTATCAACGTATGCTTGCTATTATGGATTCTTTTTGAAGTGTAAGCGATGGCGGTTATGTTTGTTGCAAGAGGGCATGGACTTAATGCAGTCATCAAACCAATAAAAAATGCAGCAACAATAGCTATGTTGCTTGTGCCCATAATTTCCATAAAAGCCATTAATCCCATTTTAACTTAAGTCTCCCGCAAGCCTTTTATCAAGAACGCCCTTTAGATATAAAAGATAATCATCTTCATCATTTACTTTATACCAGACATTAACATTTTCTTCCTTGTGGAACTCCCCATTAATATAAGTACCTATCCATAATGATGAGCCTGAAACGCCATACTTAATCGCCAAGTCCTTATTCTCAGGAAGCTCTGTATTTATGCTTGCAAATGTCATCTTGCCTGAATCAAGAAGACCAGTATAATAGGTATTAACTGTTTTTTCAGCAAATGCTCCTACTGTTCTGCATGAAAAGCATTGATTAGTGCCATGAAAATGGATTACTTCTATTTTCTCAACATCTGAACTACGATCAACACTAAACGATTGGTTTACATCTAAAACATTACATGTTACCCCTTCAACACAGTCTTCAGAAAACTCTGTATTTTTTGTGCAACCTGTGATTATAATTATAAAAATTACACCAAAAAAGATAAACCATTTCATCTTATAAGCCCCCATCATAATCAAATTTTTGTTTGTTCATCTTCATAATCTTTACCAAAGATAACATTACAGGTACTTCCACCAATACTCCAACAACTGTTGCTAAAGTTGCTCCTGAATTCATCCCAAATAGTATTAATGCTACAGCAACTGCTAATTCAAAGAAATTGCTTGCTCCAATAAATGCTGAAGGTGCTGCTTCTTTGAACGGAATCTTTAGTTTTTTTGCTCCGAAATAGCCAATATAGAATATTAGATATGTTTGAAGTATTAATGGTATTGCTATCAATAATATATGTAATGGATAATTTATAATTTTGTCGCCCTGAAAGATAAATATCAATATTAATGTTACCAATAAACCCAATGGTGTCACCCAATCTATTTTTTTTATCAGCTTTTTTTCAAACCATTCAATTCCTTTATTTTTTATTACAAAGTATCGCGTAATTCCTGCCAAAGTCAAAGGCATAGCAACATAAAAAAGGACTGAAAAGAATATTGTTGCAAAAGGAACCGGAAATTTTGTTGTAACGCCCAAAAGAAATTTCCCTAAAGGTGCAAACAACACCAAAATAATAAGGTCATTGACAGATACTTGGACTAAAGCATAGTTGATATTGGCTCTTGCTAAATAGGTCCACACTAAAACCATTGCCGTGCACGGTGCTAATCCTAAAAGTATCATTCCGGCTATATATTCACTCTGCAATGCAGTTGGAATTAATTTTGAGAATATTATTCTCATAAATAACCAGGCTATGAATGCCATAGTAAATGGTTTTATGAGCCAATTTACTACAAGGGTAAGTGCAAGCGGCTTTGAATTTTTCCTAACCTTAAGAATTTCCACAAAACTTATTTTCAACATGATGGGATACATCATTGCTAACAATACAATAGCAACAGGTATTGAGACATTTGCAATTTCCCAATTACCAAGCACAGAAGCAAAACCAGGAAAGAAATGACCTATTGCTGTTCCGACTATTATACATACAGCAACCCATATTGAAAGATATTTGCTGAAAAAGTCAAGCTTTGCTTCTACCATAAAAGAATTGATGTAGACTTTAGATATTTAAATCTTGGCTTTTAAAAAGATTTGACAAAAAATATGTAATTCCATATAGCTTTTTAATCTAAAAACTCCTGTCAGTCCAACCTTTGGATCAAAAGCTCAAACCAACCTTTCCGGACTTTTCCCCCAAAATCTAGATTATTTATTCCAGAATAGAAATGTTTATATAAGTATATATACATTAGGCTATAAAGAGGGTGGATTTAATTATGGGACAACAAAAATCAAAGATTTTTGAGCCCCAGGTTTACTGCTTAAAATGGGACAACAAGAAGTTTACGACTTACTGAAAAGATATAAAGAAAAGTGGCTTAACGCTAGGGAAATAGCTAAGCTTCTTAATGCTTCTTTCAACACAGTAGTTGGGAACCTCAAAAGATTGAGAAAAGCAGGCATTGTTCTGTTCAAAAAAGCATACCAGGTTGTAGAGCCAGCTGGCAAGAGGATTGTTTATCTGTATAAGTTTAAGAAATAGCATTAATTTTATATATCCTAATGAATTCTAAACTAATATGAAAGTCAATGGCAAAGACTACAGAACAGTCTGGATTGAAGATGGAATTGTAAAACTAATTAACCAGCCTTTATTACCAGATAAGTTTGAGATCTATTCTTGTGAAAATTACAAGCAAACAGCTAAAGCAATCAAAACAATGGTAGTTCGAGGCGCAGGTGCAATCGGCGCAACAGCTGGTTATGCAATGGCACAGGCATTTATATCGGGTGAAGATATAAACAAAGCAGCAGAAGTCATCAAAAATACAAGACCAACTGCTCAAAACCTATTCTACGCTGTAAACAAAGTAATGAAAGCAAGCAACAAAGAAGAAGCTTTGAAAATTGCAGAAGAAATCGCAAATGAAGATTCAGATGCATCCAGAAAAATAGGGGAATATGGAGAATCTTTAATCAAAAACAATTCTAAAATACTAACCCATTGCAATGCAGGATGGCTTGCTTTTGTCGATTGGGGAACAGCTTTATCTCCAATTTACGCAGCGAAAAGAAAAGGCAAGAAGATTTTTGTTTTTGTCGACGAAACAAGGCCAAGACTGCAAGGTGCAAGACTAACTGCATGGGAACTAAGTAATGAAAATATTAATCATGCAATCATTGCAGATAACGCAGCAGGTTATTACATGAAAAAAGGAGAAGTTGATTTAGTAATTACAGGTGCTGACAGAATCGCAGCCAATGGCGATACAGCAAACAAGATTGGAACTTATGAAAAAGCAGTCTTAGCAAAGGAAAACAACATTCCATTCTACATAGCAGCTCCAACCTCAACAATTGATATTAATTGTCCTTCTGGTGATTCAATTCCAATTGAAGAAAGGGATGAAAAAGAAGTTTTAGAAATAAAAGGAGTTAGAGTTGCTAATCCTACTAGCCATGCAAAGAACCCTGCTTTTGACGTTACACCAGCTAAATATATTACTGGAATAATCACTGAAAAGGGGATTGTTAAGGCTAATAAGGAAGGAATAAGCAAAATAATGAATTCTTAACTATAACAAAATATTTATATACCTTCACTTAAATAATCCTAAATATGGCATCCAGAGCATATCAATTAGAAGAATTCGTGGATATAGTAAACAGCTGGGGATTAAGAGATGTTATGCTTCCTTTCTTGCTTGTTTTTGTCATCATGTTTGCCATATTAGCAAAAGCTAGGATTCTTGGTGAGAACAAAAAGAAATACAACCTAGTAATTGCTTTGGTTATTGCTTCTCTTGTTGTTATACCTCACGTATTAGATCGTTACCCTGCTAATTTTGACCCTGTAGACATTATGAACGAAGCTTTGCCAAATATATCAATTGTTATCGTAGCTGCTTTAGCTGCAATACTCCTTATTGGTGTGTTTGGGGGCCAAATTCAAACACGGCCTGCTTACTTAACCGGAGGAGTAGTCTTACTCGGAGCAGTTATCTACACTATTTTTGTGTATCCATCTTTATCCCCCCTTTTACTTGCAGTAGCTATTATATTTGTAATAATAACTGCATTTAGTAATCCCAATGAGGATAAATCCAATTATGTTCAAGGCGCTGTTTCAATTGGCGCTTTTGTGGTAGTCCTATACTTCTTTGGGATTGCTCGTGGCTGGTTTGGCAGCTTGCCAAATTGGTTGGATGACCCAATATACCAGGGGGTAATAATCACTGTTTTGATAGTAGGAACTTTAGTAGCTTATGTTGCTAGCAGCGAAAAACAAAAGTAATTCTAAAATGGCAGAAGGATATTGTGGAGTTAAATTTAAGACAATTTTTGATAAAAAAAGGATACTGCATAACAGAAAACTATTAGATTTGATTAATTGGTGTAAGGAGTTCTACAAGATTGGGTTTACATCTGATGCTGCAGGCAACCTAAGTTTTAGAACAGATGAAGGTTTTATAATAAGCTGCAGTAGAGCTGATTTCAATAATCCTAATCCAGAAGACTTTACCGAGGTTATTGGCATAGACATCAGCAAAAAGACAGTATATGCAAATGGCCTGAAAGAACCATCTTCTGAAACATTTTTACACAATGAAATATATCAAAAGAGAAGTGATGTAAATGCTATTTTCCACGGGCATTCAGAAGAGTTTCTAAAACATGGAAATAAGTTAAGCCTGCCTATAACACAAAAAGAGCAGCCTAGCGGCTCAATTGGATTAATGAAAGAGGTAGTAAAAGTCCTTGATAATAATAACTTCATTTTAATAAAGAACCATGGCTTTCTTTCTTTGGGAGACTCAATGGGTACAGCAGGCAATTTAGCAGTTAAAAGGTACACTCAATTACAAAGAGTCAAAAGATTAACCCAATAAGAATTCAATTGCAACAGTAGCGTAACTCCCTTTATCTAATCTAAATTTTAGCTTAACAAAATCTTTGCCGGTTTCCAAAATTTCCAAATCTCGTGCCTCTACAAAAGCTGCTCTTGAAGAGCCCTCAAAACTCAGCTCTGGAATTGGCCTATTGATAAAAGTCCTATTGGTAATATTCTCCTTTTTCATTATTCTCTCAACTATATTGCCCACTTCTTTGTCTGTTATCTCAGTGCCAAACCCAACAACAGGTATTTTAATATTTTTCTTGCTCTTTTTAACATATTCCTTTAAAGTTTCATTCCATATATAGCCCTGATACGCATGAACATACAAAGTTAAGAGCTTTTTTGGCAAAAGTTTCAAAGCCCCAACATGATCACGTGGTTTATCTTTAACAAAGCACTGTATTTTTTCTTTATTATCAGGATTTGATTCCAGAATCAGCTTTAAAGCTTGTTCAAAATTACATTTAACTAGATTCTTTCCAATTTCAACATTATAATCTGAAAACCTTTGTTCACCGAAATAGTTAGGCATTAAAACCTTTTTTTTAATCTTTTTTTGCAATGCCAAAATTTCCTTAGCTGTTAGGCCTCTTATTGTGATGATAAACTCATTTTCTTTTAGCTCACCTAAAGAAATTGGCGTATCGGAGTAGCCTCTGAAACTTAATTCAATGTCTTTCAGCCTTATCTTTCCTATATCTTCCTTTTTTGCATTCTTTATGGAAATATACTGCTCCGTAACAGCTATTTTGTCTTTTGTTCCTGCAAACCCTACATCTTTAGGCTGTATACACAAAGATTGTGCTATATGGCCTATAGCTCTTAAAGTGTTATAATTTGTTTTTTTTAGGATAACTATAGCGTATTTGCCAGAGTCTTTAGGTTTGATATCAGAAATTTCCTTTACGACGAAATCTTCCGGATACTGCTTTATTTGGTACATAATGTTAAAGTGTTAGTATGTAGAATAAAAAACTTTGGTAATATCATTGCAAATATAAACAGTTTTAAACTGCAAAAGAAACCCAATAGATGGGTGGTAATATTGAATTATGGTTTGTCTATAAGGAATGCACAAAGACATACACTTAATAAATTCCAAAAAACTGCATTAGAATTAGATAGGATTCTTGATTCCAGGTTGCATGTCACTAGGTTTTCACAGTATTTATCAGAGAGAGCGGATGTGCATGATAGGACAATAAGAAGATGGATACAGTCTAGTCATTATCATCCCCCTGAGTCGTTAGTACAGTTGGTTTTAGATGTTATAGGTACAATAAGAAAAGGCGAAGGCAATCAATTGAAGGATATGCTGTCTGCAAAACTTGTTCCTATAAGCGATTTTCCAAGTTTAGAAGAGTGCGTAGAAAAGCTTTATTTTAGGTCATACAAAGCGATGTGCGAGGCAATCAGAGATGAAACAGGGATTTCAGCCAGTACAATAATGATGTATATGTACCGCCCTAAACAGAAGTATGGTAGAATAGAAATAAGGGGGTGCTTGATAGTATGGCTTGAGAAACACGGTAGAGGCGAAGATCTTGGTGTTAATCCAACATATAGGGGAGTCGGAAAGATGGAAATTCTGTCCATAGTCAGATTTCTTGTTGAGGTAGGTGTTTATGAAACAAAAGTTGATCTTGCTAGAGAGGTGGCAAATAAAAAGGGTTTAAACCCGCTTACTGTTGAAACCAAATATTTTGGCGAGAACAGCCATACCAAATATGTTCCTATAGCTGTTTATGAGTTCTTGAAGGGATTGTTCAAAATATACGACCCAAAGAAGGCTTATAGTAAGGGGGATATTCTTTACAATCCATTCGCCAGGGATTTTGGTATTGTAGAAGAAGCTGCCGATAAGCACATGATAGTTAATTGGAGAGACATGGGGCAAAAGATAATGGCTCACAATGAGCCTCATGTTCGATAATTTTTTATAAGGCAGACAGCACCATAACGTTTATAAATATATCTAGCTTTTCCTTAGCTTAGGTGGTTTCAATGGAATGGGGTATGAAGAACAGGTTATCAAGGATTATAAATCCAAAAACAGGAAAATGTGTAATGCTAGCAGTAGATCATGGCTATTTCCAGGGCCCTACAACTGGGTTGAGGGACTTAGGCAAAACAGTTAATCCTTTATTGCCTTATGCAGACGCATTAATGATCACAAGAGGCGCTCTAAGGAACTGGATTCCTCCGGAAATGGATAAGCCAATCATATTAAGAGTTTCTGGCGGGCAGTCTATACTAAAAGAATTGTCCAATGAAGTCATTACAACATCAGTCAAAGATGCAATAAGGATAAATGCTTCTGCAATCACATGTTCAGTGTATATTGGTGGAGAGTATGAGAAAGAGACAATTGCAAACCTAGCAGAACTTGTGAACAAAGGAGAAAAATACGGAATCCCTGTTCTAGCAGTTACGGCTGTTGGAAAAGACATGGTTCGTGATTCAAGATACCTAGGATTAGCTTCAAGAATCTGCGTAGAAACAGGAGCTCACATAATAAAAACTTATTATTGTGAAAACTTCAAAGAAGTTGTTGAAGCCTGCGGAAATGTTCCTGTTGTTATAGCAGGCGGAAAGAAAATAGAAGAAAAAGATGCTTTGCAGATGGCTTCAAACGCAATTAAAGACGGCGCAGTTGGTGTTGACATGGGAAGAAATATATTCCAATCAGATAATCCTATTGGTATGATCAAAGCTGTAAGAACTGTTGTTCATGAAGGCGAGTCTGTCGATGAGGCGTTTAAGATTTATCAGAATAAGCAATGATGGCGGTGCCGTAGAAATGCTAGCAAAATATATAACCCAGTAAGCCATTAGGCTATACTGGGGGTGGACAGTTGAGGTGTCCGCCAATGAAAAAGAAAGAAACGTTCCTAATAAAGTTTGCTAAGAATATA
>Ga0268276_1000336_pt1 | contig 56499 bp, 52 predicted proteins | sample saktaG_4_FD_190145 | JGI IMG/M metagenome (GOLD analysis project Ga0268276, IMG submission 190145) | Saline water microbial communities from Sakinaw Lake, British Columbia, Canada - sak_2010_1_5_45m | ecosystem: Environmental > Aquatic > Non-marine Saline and Alkaline > Saline ...
AGCCGATAATAGCGCAACTTTAAGGAGCCATGCTTGATTTACGGTATTCTCGTCCTCGCCACGGCCTTTAAGTACGGCCGCCGTGAATACGCGGTTACCTCTCAAAAGATCCAACCCACCCTCACTGCCGGTAAGCCTCCTAAACTCGGCAGTCATAGTAAGGTCGTTGACAAATATTCTCCTGACACCGTCAGCTTTACGCTTAAGGCATTTTTCAAGGTTTTCTGAACTGTAAGGGATAATCTTTATCGGGTCCTCTGTGTCCGCACGCCCCTGATGATCCCTTGCCCTATCTTTTATTATTTTATTTATACGCTTTACCTCTTCGGTCACCGATCTTGTAAGGGAATCATTTAAATTCTGCGGAAAATATACTTCAACCCTTTCGCTCTCCAGCATGTTTATTGCCGGATAGAACGATGCTATCTCATTTACTAAATTCGACGGCTCAAGCGATCCGGGGCCTATATCCTTTGCTGCATTCAAAGCATACTCGTCAATAACTTCGAGAATCGACTTGGCCTGCGTCTCCGAAGCATCAGCAAGCCTGGCTGCGGTGCGCGGCAAGCTGCTCTTGATATTCATTTTATCTCTAGTTATACGTACCGCATCTTTTAATGTCATTACTCCGGTTATCCAATTTTTTACATTCACATCTAATGTGTCAAATTCATTTGATCTAAGAAAGTTATCCCTGTGCGGCGACGCATCTAATGCCTCCTTTGCCGCCACGGCTTCTGCCCAGGATTTCTCCATAAGAGGAGTACCATCTCTAAGGTATGGAAGATTGTAAAATTTGATATCCATATATATACGCAGCTCACGGGCATCGATTCTCTCAGCTAATAACCCGATACGGCCTTTTACCTCGGCCACTTCCTTTAAATATGCGTGGGACGCCGATGGCGCGTTGTAAGGCTCTTCCGAATCAGCGGAGGGATTCCTGCCTCCCCATCCTTTTATCGTACTCAGAATACCGCTTACCATCTTCTTAGCTTCCTCTTCCGCTTTGGCTCCGTCATCGGCCGGACTGAAAGCCCAAAGACGCCACGATATCCTATCATCATCTAAAGCCAATATATCTGTCTGGAGCCTTATACGCTGACCATCCTTACCTATAATAAACCTGACCCCCTCATTTTTATTATCTTTATTCCTGATCGTTATGACGAACCTCATACCATTGATTTTCGAATCACTGGTCTCTTCCATGGACATCTCCGCGCCGTATTCTTTAAGCAAATTTAAAACATATTTGGCGACATTAAGTAAATTTGAAATATATTCGGCGGGATCACGAAGCTCCGGCGACGCTACGGAGACGTTCTCGTGTTCGGCAGCCGGTAATTGCGCGGGCGATTTTGGCGCTGCCGTATGAAGATCGGTGCCCGCTTTTTCGGGAACCGCCTCAACCTTTTCGATTTTCGTCTGTGTCCTCGTCAGCGTCCAGCTTGCGAGTACCTTGTTCCCGATGCCGGGCGCGATATGGACCGTCTGGGCCCCTTCGATACCGGCTGATTCCATGTTGTGGCCATTCGCGGGAGAAGTCGTGGGCTCTATTGCAACTATACCTTCCGGTACAGGTTTGCCTTTGTCATATGGTACCCATATGACAACACTCTTGTACAGCTTCTTATCGAAACGTACTGTTATCTTCTCACCGGTCTTGGTATTATTCAGCGTGCACGTGATATATCCGTCCGCATCCGCTTCGAGATCGGTCAGCCCCACCTCTATATATTTATCGAGAGGGATGCCTTTTCGCATATCGAACGGCGTACCGTCTACGGTCACAGCCGCGTTCATCTCCGGGACCTGCTCGGCATCGGCCTTCCAATACTTAGACCCCGGCACCTTAATGACCCAATCCTTAAGATCTTCGGTAGTCTCACCCAGCTTGAAGAATGGATGGTGACCGAAACTTATCGAGGCCGGCTTCGTAGCGCTTAAATTCTCGACTTCGACATCCGCGGTAAACACGCCATTCTGCATCCGATAAGTCATCCTTATCTCGACGTCACCGAATATGTCGGCAAGGGTCTTTATGTCCGTCTCGCCTATGTCGATGGCCACATCTCTGGGCCTGGCTATCATGACTACATGCGTAGCGTCGGCCTTTATCGTCTCCCACTTCATCTTATCGAACATTCCGTGCAGCGGATGCTTGCCGCTGGCCTTACGGATATACGGGAACTTGTTCGCATCAAATGTCCTGCCGTTTATCGTAAGTTTTCCGTCCTTGATGCGGCTGGTCCATAATCCCATCCACGGCATCCCGCCGCGCACCGCGTTGCCGTCATCGGCGCTCAGCTTCTGTCCATTCGCCTCGTGCCACAAAAGATCGCTCTCTTTGCCGTCCTTCATGCTTATAACAGCGGCTCCGAAATTAGTCACCTCGATTTTGCCTTTTTCATCCCCTATTTTCCATACGCCGTATCCCTGAACAGTCCTGGTAGGCACTACCATCGGCCCCCGGTCGCCCGGTAAAAATATACCAGGTTCTACAGGTGCCTCACCTAGAGCACGGGCAAGGAGATCCACTGTGATCTGCGGATCAGGACGCGTTGCCGTCGCCCCTCCCTCTTCCGTTAGATGATCCTCTAAAGGTTTTTCCCGATCAGCCGCAAAGTCCATACCGGGCGTTACGGGTCCATCATCTCTCGTAGCCGGTAATTGCGCGGGCGATTTTGGCGCTGCCGTCTGAAGATCGGTGCCTGCCGCGGCGGCAATGACACGGCGGTTGGCTTCCTCGTGCGCAACAATGGCGAGCGAAACGTCTACGAACTCCTGCCGGTTCGAATACGTGAAGTACTCAAAAGGCATATCGGGCGTATTCACATCCATGCCGTTGGCTATATGGTTGAACCTTATAGCTACAACTGTCTTCATAAAATCTGCCACTTCCTGCGCCAACTTGATCACGTCTTCGACTTCCTGCGGTCTATCGCGGTTCGGCATCAACGCTATGCCGTCTATCCCCATCTGCATCTGATAAGCAAGCCAAAGATGGAGCATTGAGGCATCCTCTTTTGCAAGCCACCAATTTATGATAAATTCCGGCAGGGACTTGCCCTTCTTTTGCATATTATCTATAAACGTCTGCTTCGCTTCAGGCGCCATGACCGCACGATCTTCCGCCTGACACTTCTTAAGATCGCCCAGATAACAGTAATCCACAAACTCATCGTTAAGATGCGCGTCCTCGTACACTTCGACATCCCGAATAACTTCGTCATTATCCGGCGTATATCCGGGAGCCTGCTTCGCTATCGTAACCACCCTGTCACGAATGAGGAAAGTAAACTTCGTAAGGTCCTTAACTTTGGCGGCGATGTTATCATTATCGATGACCAATTTATCTATCGCTTCATTGCTCATACGGGCCTTAAGGCCGCACCCTCTTATTAAAGTTTTCGTAGTTTCTATGATGTTGAGCCATTCATTTTTTGCGATATCGGTTGAAAATTTTTCATATATAAGCCTGGCTATCGCCTCGGCGACATGCTTCTCCGTAGGATTACCGGCTTCGGTGAGCGGCGCTATGTGTTTGTCGTAATCGAGCCCGAGCCCGGCGATTTCATTTATAAGTTCGGCCGTTTTCTTAAAGCGCCTTACTTTCGAAGGAACCACTCTCTCTTCCTGCATCCTGTGGTTATCTCTGGCCGCGGCATGGAAGGCCACATAAGTCTCGCCCTTATTTCCCGGCGAGTTCGTTGTCATATCCTCAAACGGCGTGCCCTTTGGCATGATGCGCTGTTCGTATCCGCATGTCGGATTACGCAGGCCCAGTATCACCGCGGCTTGCCTAAATTCCTTAAATCCGGCAACAGTATCATGATCGACTATACCGGTGACTTTGAGGCCCAGCACATAACCTCTCCAGGCTATAAAGGAAGGCGTATTGCCCGGTGAGTGCGAATACGTCGAATGGCAATGCTGAAACATGTCTCCCACCTCAAAAGGCTTCGGCAATATTCCGGATTCCACCATGGACTTAAGACCTTTCAAGGCGATCATGCGCCCGGCTACATCCCTGTCGCCGCTTCTAAGCTTGGCAATATGCTCATCGCGCGTCTTCCGCTGTTCGACTGTCAGCGAGAGAGGCCGCAGAACCACGGTGTCTCCGATTTCCCTTATCACCCGAGACTCCATCATGTCGCTGAATATATAGGTCTCTTTCGTCTTGTGATTGCAGACGAGGTCTCCTTCTTTTATTCCGTTCACTACTGTACTGTTGTCGCCCTTAAATATATCTATGGACGGCGCAGTCACCTCGGATTCCATCCACAACTCTTCGAGAGCAAAGCTTACCTTATTCTTTACATCCAATATTTCCTGAGCTTTATCCTTCCAATTATTCTCCGCATCTTTTAATAGCTCATCCAGCGCTTTCTTATCGGCAATGTAGTTATCGAGTCTGGAGCGGTATATCGCCTCGTTGATATTAGTGATTTTACCGGCGCTTGCGGATGGCGCTTCAACGCTTTTGCGGACAAGCCCTTCCTTTACCAAAACGTCAGCGAGCGCGGCGCAGGCAAGCACTCGAAATAATTCGTCTCCTGCCTTCTGACTACTGGCAAAACCCTCGAGATACGTCTTAAGCTCCTGATACTTTACTCCTTCAGCATTCCCGCTCAAAAGAAGGCCCTGACAGGCCTGTATGCGGAAACCCAGATCCCCGGCATTCTGAAAAATGTTCCGCAGAAAATCGATGTCCTCCGGACGGGCCAGGCCGTTCCGCGCCAGCACAACAGCAGCCGGCACTCTTATTATGAGCCCCACCTTCGGCCCGTTATTGTCTCTTTCATCGAGAGCGCTTTTGAGGTATTCCGCCTGTTTATCCGGTTCAATTCCGCTATCCAACATCGCACCCACGGCCAATGCACCTTCTTTGCGGTTACAGCTCTTTAGATATGAAGCAGCGTCGGCAACGGTCATCTCTTTTGACTCTTCACTATCCCCGCCCATATATATCTTTACCTTATCATCGCGACGGCCTTCCCTAAAAAGAGCCGATACAGCTTGTCCTCTAAATTTTATCCAACCGGCTGTGGCCGCAATATAACCAACTAGGGCGTCCGAAGCCAAGCCGTGTTTCATCAAGGCGATAGACGCCGGCAGGCGATTCTCCGGGAATGATGCCTTGCTGTATGCCGATGCCGCCAGAGATGTCATATAACGGCCATAAGTCGTAAGTTTATAAGAGCCTCCCCGCTCTTCAAGAGTTCCTTTTTCTACGAGGCCCTGAAGATCGCGCTTCACCGTATCGAGTGCCGAGTGCCGGTTATCCGAAGGGGCTTCAAAGCCTGAATATTTACTATAATAGGGTGTATACCCCTCATCAAGATATATCGATGTAGTAAGAGTGCCCTCTGTGACATACTGCAAAAGATGGTCGTTTATTATAATAATCGCATCCGCCGGGCTCTGTTCCGAAACCGATCCGGTACCAGTGGCCGGCAATACCTTTAATATGCGCGGCTGACGCGCAATAAAATCCGCCGCCATCTTCGCATCGCTTTTCGGTGAAACAGGTCCTTCATACCTACGGTAGTTTGTATAAAACCGCTTATTGATTGCGCGGGCTATTCCTATGGCTTCGGCGCGCGCGTCTGTATCATGAAGATTTGGAAACTCATCGGGGAGGTTATGTTCGACCGACCAGCGGTTCCATTCCTCGGCGTGAGGGCCCTGATATAGGCCTAAGAACCATAGCGCCCTGTCCTTAAACATCACATCGCTTTTCTGTGTCGCCGGCCCGAAGCAATACGAACCCAAAAACCACATCCAGAGCCCGTCATTTACTATAGCGTATCCGCCGCCTATCTTGTTTGCCTCGAGCTCGTCGCCTTTTTTATCATGAACCGTAAGACTATCGCTCCATTCCGAGAACGGCTCTGTATATTCCATATGGCCGTGGCTCTTGGCCGTAAATTTATATTTGCCATCCCTGGATACGATATCGGACATCTCGTGCTTCGCCACGCGATAGAATATCGCCCACGCAAGACTCACCGTCCGTACTTTGCCGTCCGGGAACTTATATTCAAACCATACGTCATTTCGTATTATATCGTCCCACATCCGAACGAAGTTCTTGTGGATCACGAGCCTGTACCGCATGGTTTCTTTATCCTGCTCTATGCGGCATATCGGCAACTGTCCTTCACTATACTTTTCCAGCTTAAAATCGCCCTCGACTATTTCAAGCTGCTCTTCTTTAAGCCGGGCTTCGTTATTGCGGAAATATTTAAACGCGTCTATAAGGTTCGGGGTGTCACCATTAAAAGCCTGGCCGTTCAATATCGGATTGTTATCCCAGCCATCCGGCATCCCGTCCACATAATTTGACGTCACAAACTTCATCCCTTCTACAGCCGGTACGTCGCCGATAAACCCTCTGGATAGAATGCCGTCTATTTTGGCCGCGATGCTGGATCCTGGCCCTAAATCATGGGTGGCAATCTCTTTTTGTCCCACGGCATATACTCTCTCTTTAAATCCAGGTTGTGTAAAACCAGATTCCGGCGCAAGCGCAAGCGCATAATCCTGCACAGCGGTATTCCAAATAAAAGCTACAAGAACTACCGACGCTATCAGCTTATTCAGTCTTTTCATTTTTTGCTTCTCCATGTTTTTAGTTCTCTTAATAAAAGTTTGAGTTAAATGAAAAATGCTCGTCCAATGGTTAGCCGAGCACATCGTTAAGATATGATAAACCTCTCTCATTCATATTAGTGAAAAGTATAACATACTCTGCCGTTTTGTCAATTACCTATTTTATATCTTAACATGGTTACATTATGCCTGGTATGTGTGCACTTGGGGAGGATTATACTTTTTTGTAGACTCGCGGGACGCGATTTGAGATGCCGCAGACTACTTCGTAGGCGATAGTCCCGGCTGTGCGGGCGAGCTTTTCGGTGCGGATCTCCTCCATGCCTTGACGGCCGATAAGAACGACCTCGTCGCCTATCTTCGCCCGGCGGATGTGGCCCACGTCTATCATAGTCTGGTCCATCGTAACCTTGCCTATGACCGGAGCTTTCTTGCCACGCACTAGGACGTAACCTTTGTTCGAAAGGCCTCGGCAGTAACCGTCGGCGTATCCTACGGGAAGTGTCGCTATGCGGGTATGTTTTTCAGTTATATAAGTCCGCCCATAGCTTATCGATCGTCCGGGAGGAGTATCTTTTATATATACGATCTTCGTCTTTAAAGACATCGCGGGTTTTAGTTTTATAAGTTTCGGAAAAGTGTATTTAGGATACATGCCGTAAATTATGAGACCCGGCCTGACAAGATTTAAATGCGACCGTTTAAAATCGACTGTAGCGATGGAATTTGCGGAATGACGCAGCGGTATTCGTATGTCGAAGCCTTCGAGTTTTTCAATAAGTTTTTCGAAAGATTCTATCTGATAATGCGTAAAGAAGTCATCGCGACCTGCGGATGAGAAATGCGTATATATGCCTTCGATAACTATACACTTATCCTGAGCAAGATTCTTTATAAAATTCAGGGCTTCCTCATGCCATATGCCTATTCTACCCATGCCGGTATCGATCTTGATATGGACTCTGATCTTATGATGAGCGCCGCAAACTTTTCTCATAGCTTTAAGAAGCTCATCGCTTGCCAGCGTAAGAGTAACGTCTTTCTCTGTAGCGGCTTTGATCTCTTCGGGCAATACAGAACCCAGAACCAGTATTGGGGTCTTTACGCCGTGATCTCGCAGGCGTATCGCCTCATCCATAGTCGCAACGCCCAAATAATGGACGCCTAAATTTTCTAACACTCCTGAAACCTCAACCGTACCGTGGCCATACGCATTCGCTTTAACTACGGCCATTACCTTCGTATCTCTTCCGACACTTCGTTTAACCTGTTTGTAATTGTAAGCTATAGCTCCCAGGTCTATCTCCGCCCAAGTAGGCCTGTACCGCGGGTGAGTAACTCCGTTTTTAGTTTTAGCCGTCATCTCTTTCATAATCTATGCCCCTTATTTCCCTGTAATAGCGCACTCTCTTGAATATAAATACATAGGTTCCAGTTTTTCCGGACTTACAAACTTCCTTTTTCTGAAATTTTCGACAGCAATTCCGGCGGCGACATCAGCCCTTGGATGCCAATTTTTTATTTTTTCTTCCGAGTCTACCAGCTTAACGCCATCGCCCAAAAATAGGACTTTATCATAAATTCCCGTCAACTTCAACAGTCCATCCACCGAAAGGAGCATATACTTAGATATCTTTTTGAAATTTACACCATCCGATTTATATATGCAGGCGTAAACTTTATTTTTCTTTGCGTCTATGACCGGACAGACTATGCCCTCAAAGCCTTTTGCGTTACGGGCTATCACGTCCAGCGTCGGCACAGTCACGACCGGTTTATTACGCGCGTATGCCAGCCCTTTCACGGTAACGACACCTATTCTTAAGCCCGTAAAAGATCCGGGGCCTACGCTTACACAGAAGCCGCCGATATCCTTTATCTTTAGCCCGGCTCTTTTAATCAGCTTCACAATCGTCGGAATCAGGAGCCGCGAATGATTGCGATGGCTCGGCCTGTGGTAGCCTGCCAGAATTTTTTTGCCATCCATTATCGCGATACTTAAATAGTCCGTAGAAGTATCTATTGAGAGTATCTTCATCTCTTGACCTTAATATTGATCTTGCGTTTATCTTCCCCAACCACGGACATGCGTATCTCCCATCGTTTTTTTGGTAAGAGGCCTTTTATCTTATCCGCCCATTCTACTACACTGACTCCCTCGCCGTAAAAATATTCTTCAAAATTTTCAGCGTCGAGCATGCCGGGGTGATCCAGCCTGTACAGGTCGAAATGGTAGAGAGGTAATTTTCCTTTATACTCCTTTATTATTACGAATGTCGGGCTATTTACATAACGGGCGTTCTTTACTCCGAGCCCCCTGGCGATACCTTTGGTAAAAACAGTCTTACCACTGCCAAGATCTCCTACGAGAGCCACGAAGTCGCCTTTTTTAAGGCGTTTTGCCAGCTTTTCACCGAAGCCCATAGTCTCTTTTACGCTATTAGAAATGGACATAGCCCTTTGGACCCAATTTTTCAACTTTCCCTTCCCCGTTAACGAGTTCGTAACCGTCCTTCTTTTTAGTTATCTCACCTATAAGAGTAACAGGCGTCTTCATCTTACCGAGATAGGTCCTAAAGAACCGCCTGGCTTCACCGATACTCATCGTAAAGAGAAGCTCAAAATCCTCACCTTCTGATATCGCCTCTTTAAATGGACCGGCATCTTTAGATAGCGGTATCGCGTTTTGATAGAGCGTAGCCCCGACACGGCTTTGATCTAATATCCGCCATAGGTCCATAACAAGCCCGTCGGAAATATCTATCATCGAATTTAATTTGAATCTCGTAACGATCTCGCGGGCCTCTTTTACCCTGGGAATAAAATTAAGATGCCTGCCCTTACCGGAGCCGCCTATAGCGCCGGTCACGAGTATAAGGTCGCCGGCCTTTGCCCCGCTTCGTAATACTACGTTCGGCTTTTCTACCTCTCCGGTAAGCGATATATCGATCATAAGTTTTTTAGATCTCGACATATCGCCGCCGACTATATTTACCTTAAAACGCGACGCCGCGGCTATCATACCTTTCACGAGTTCGCGGGCGAACAGAACCGACTTTTCCGCATCGATAGCTACCGAGACGAGCGCATAACGCGGCAGGCCGCCCATCGCCGCTATATCGCTTATATTGCGCGCCATCGCCTTCCACCCGATATCGAACGGCGAAGCACCGGGTAACTTGAAATGCACGCCTTCTATGACCATGTCACAGGTCATAAGCAGGTACTTATCACGAGTCCATTTTATAACGGCCGCGTCGTCGCCGGAGCCCTTCACGACCGAGCTGTCGAGACGCATCGTCTTCGCGAATCCTTTTATAAGACTTATTTCGCCGATGTCTTTGAGTTTCATACTACACACCTATATTAAATATTCCATTCTCGGTTATGATCGCCGTTATCAGCTCATTCGGCGTCACATCGAACGCTGGATTATATACTTTTACGTTCCGCGGAGCGATCATACGCCCCATCACCGACCTTACTTCATCCGCAGACCGCTCTTCGATCGGTATCTGCCTGCCGGTTTTAATATTAAAGTCGAATGTTGAAAGCGGCGCGACCACATAGAACGGCACTTTATGATATTTGGCCAGCACCGCTAGACTGTATGTGCCTATCTTGTTTGCGGAGTCCCCGTTTGACGCTATCCTGTCGGCGCCGACAAATACTTTATCAATATTACCCTTCGCCATAAGACTTGCTGCCATATTGTCACATATCAGCGTCGTGTCTATACCTTCGTTTAATAGCTCCCAAGTAGTAAGCCGCGCGCCTTGTAATAGCGGCCTCGTCTCGTCGACATAAACTTTTATGCGTTTACCTTGCTTCTTCGCTTCGAAGAGAACGCCGAGCGCCGTACCATAATCGGCGGTAGCTAAGCCACCGGCGTTACAGTGGGTCAATATAGTGTCGCCATTTTTAACAAGCTTTGCGCCGTGACGGGCCATCGCACGGCATGACGATTTATCCTCGTTTATTATCTTTATAGCCTCTTTTATCAAAAGTTTTTTTAAATCCTGTATTGAATGAGAAGAATTGGATTTAGCCAGAAATTCCATCCTTTTAAGCGCCCAAAATAGGTTTACCGCGGTCGGCCTAGATGAGGCAAGATATTTAACGCACTTACGGACTTCCTTTATGAGCGCTAACGACGTATTCGCTTTTGACCTTGCGGCTATAAGAGCTACACCCAAAGCTCCCGCTATGCCTATCGCCGGAGCGCCTCGTATCTCAAGGCGTTTTATTGCTTTCCAAAGTTTTCTAATATCGGAACACTCTACGAATTTTACCTTATGGGGCAGAAGAGTCTGGTCTATATACCTTATCTTATTTTTATTCCATTTTATAGTTTCAACCGGCATACTCACCCCCAAATCATCTTAGTCAATATATTGCGCTTTACCCCTATTGCCCTGTATGGGCATACCTCATGACAGCACATACATCCTATACACTTCGCATAGTCTATGTAGTAATCCTTCTCATTGGATTCAATTGCGTTCACCGGACATGAAACTTTGCAAAGATTACATTGCCTGCAGACCGACCTATCAATAGCCGGCCTGAATTTAACGAGAGAAGCTATGGCATTGGCTATGCCTCTGGGGATATACTTTATCGGCAGCGTCTGCGGTAATTTAAAATTCGATACGTCAAAAGTCTTTATGTCGTCGCCGGTTATCTCTATCTTCGAAAGATCCGCTTCGCCAAGCCCCATAGCATGAGCCTCTTTTGTTACAAGCACGTCGAGAGGCTCAAGGCCGACCAGTTTAGCTATGCATGAATCCATCGCTACGGCATCCTCCGATGCCATGACGATTCCCATATTACGCAAGGTTCCTGAGGACGGCCCATCGCCTTCCATTGCGACAACAGCATCCAGTATATTCAGTCGTGGGCGCGATATCGAATGTATCTTTGCTACGATCTTCGCAAAATCCTCTGCACGCGGAGCCTTTGAGTGGCACTCTGTTTTATAAAGCCCGGCCACTGTCCCGTATGTATTTTTAATCGCCGCCGTTATCATCGTTATTACGTGGGTCTTAAATTTCGGTATCGATATCATCACGTCACTTTCAAACACCTCGCGCGCGATAGGAAAACCGTCTACAAATCTAGACTTTGTAAAACTTACTAACTCCGCGCCTTCTTCTTTGGCTATCCGGCTCATGCCGGACTTTTCGAAGACCTCGGACATATCCTTATGGTACCCGCCGGGAGAATCACCTATCCTGACCATACCGCCCGCGGCCTTAACAAGTCTTATCACAGCGCGCACAACCTCCGGATGGGTATCGACACCATCCTCCGGAAGCCTCGCCGAGAGAAGATTCGGTTTTAATAGGACTTTCATTCCAGGTTTAACAAACGCCTCGATCCCGCCTATAGAATCGACCGCGCGTTTCACCGCGCCACAAACCATCGCCGTATCATAACTATCACAATGTACTATTGAAACTTTTGCCATACTATCCTACAATTCCTAGATGCCGCGGACGGAACTTTGCCCCGAGCTCCGCGGCAAGCCTGCGGCATTTCTCCGTGTCGACGCCGGGAAGATCGAGGAACGTCACATCGACCTCTATGCCGTTTGCTACAGCCGATCTCACAAAGTCCTTTACCGCCCGATAGGCTGCGACTCCCGACTCCGGCCTGCAGAAATCGTTATATGCTTTTTCCGTATCGGTATTGAGGCTCACCGAGAATGAATCGACCAGCCCCTTAAGCTCCGATGCGATGGATCTCTTATTTATTAGATCACCGTGGCCGTTGGTATTTAATCGTATCCTGACACCCTTCTTCTTGAGTTCGGAGGACACCGCCTTTATGACATCCAGCCGTAGTGTCGGTTCACCATAGCCACAGAAGACTACCTCCCTGTAGCTCTTTGGATCGCCGACAGCTTTCAATATCTCCTGCTCTGAAGGCTCGTTATCGAGTTTTAAATTATGGCCTTTCACGAACTGCGTCTTCGAACGTATGCAGAAGTCGCAGGAGTTTGTGCAGCGGTTCGTTATGTTCAGATACAGCGAATCTCTTATCTTGTAGGCGATCCTGGACGGATCGTCGATACCCAGCCCAAAAAGTGTATTTGCATTATGCGTCGTGATTCTGGCGATATCGTCTTTTGAAAGCCCGAGGATCTTAGACCATTCCTCGATTAGCGTAACCATATATGCCGGCTCGTTACGCTTCCCCCTCATGCCTTCAGGCGCAAGGTACGGCGCGTCGGTCTCCAGGAGAAGCCGCTCAACCGGTACGCGTTTTGCGGTTTCGCGAAGAGCCTTCGCGTTCTTAAAAGTTATATTACAAGTGAACGATACATATAATCCTATTTCAAGGCATTTTTCCAGAAATGCATCATCGCCGGAAAAACAGTGCATAACGCCCCGTACCTCGGAGCCCTGCCGGGATTTTTTCAATATATCGATGATGTCGCTGCCGCATTCGCGGGCATGAATTATAAGAGGCAGGCCGAGCTCTCCGGAAAGCTCTATAAAAGATCCGAATGCGGCCATCTGTTCGTTTTTAGGAGAGAGGTTCCGATAGTAGTCGAGCCCTACTTCGCCTATCGCAACGACCTTGGGAGAAGCCGCGAGATCCTTAATTTCCGCTATGATATCGGGCGTTACGCTCTTCGCTTCATGCGGATGGACTCCGACGGAAGCGTAGACCATATCGTACTTCGCAGCCAGCGCCACAGACCTCCGGGAGCCCTCAATAGAGCTGCCCACGTTTATGATCCGCCCGATCCCCGCAGCCCTCGCCCTTTCCAGCGCCGCGTCACGGTCAGCGTCAAAGTCCTTAAAGTCCAGATGGCAATGTGTATCTATTAACATATGAGCTAATTATAAGCTAAGCGTCTATCAAAAGCAAGGGCTCGCTCCGCTACAAAATTTTCCGTATCACTCACAAATTGGCTGTTTACTTCTGTGGCCCGCCTTCCGCTTGCCGTCCCGCCGCATTGGGCATGCGGCGGGACTGTGGCAAAATCTTGATGGCCGCTGAACCTGCGTACAACACAGTGCCAGGCAGGGCTTACGCCCTGCCTGTAGTATATGGCTCTTTATAGAGCAGTTTCAGCGTCCGTTCTGTATCGCCAATAAGAATCAAGATTTTGCAACAGTCGCTCCAGGCGGATCCACAGAAGTAACGCCCAACCCTTAAGAATGAATCAAAAAATTTCCCACTACGCTTTATGAAGGAAAATCAGCCTCGCTTCCCGTGCGGTTGATTTTCCTTCGATACGTGTAGCGAGCTGATAGGGTAGATAGTTTTTGCGTTCTCCGCATGATGCAAATACTTTCGAGAAGTAAAAAGGCTACCCGGGCCATGTGGGTTGAGCCGTAAATTTTGCGATGGAATTCACTACACAAACCTTTTTAAACTGCCTATTCTAACTTAGATTAAATAGCTTAATTAGATAAACGCTTACTAATAATCCTTAATGAGCAAAATTAGGCGAAACCCACTGGCCGGGTAGCCTTTTAATTTCAGGGGAAGACTTTTGAGAAGGCGGCCGCAAAAAATACGCCGCCATCTGCGAGCGGAATCGCCATAGAAAAGAGGCGGGATTTGACTCCCGCCTCTTTTGTTCCAAGTTTCGGACTTGCGAAGGACTATTTCCTCCCTCTCTTCATCCTAGCTCTCGAAACATCACCCTTCTTATCTATGAAATAGAGGTATCCCTTATCTTTCTTCACAGCCGGCTTCGCTACTACCTTGCCGCCGCCGCCTTTGGACTTTCCTCTTGCCATCTTCGTCTCTACGACGTTACCCTTCTTATCGACGTAGTAAAGATAGCCCTTCTTGCGAACTATTCCTACCTTTGCGACTTTCTCTGCCATTTATGTCACCCCCCTTCGTATTAAAATTTTACTCAAACAACTTTCGTATATTCCCTGTTTACTCTCGAGATCGACCTGAATATATTGGTGCGCACATTCCCGCAATCCTTTTCCACCTTCCTTATAAAATCTTTCATCACGCGTCTTTGCGATATCGCCGAGTTAGGGCACGCCTCTTGATGAACAGGCAGTTTTGCCTCCTTGGCGTACTTCTTAGTGGACTCTTCCTCAACATAACATAGAGGCCTTATTATCGTAAGCTTCCCGCCAAAAAGTTCCTGTCTCGGGTTCATGCCGGAAAATTCCCCCTGAAAAAACATATTTAAAAGCAGAGTCTCTATTATATCGTCTTTGTGGTGTCCCATAGCCAGTTTTTTACATCCAAGCTTATCGGCCGCGTCAAATAAAGCCTTTCGCCTATTCCACGAACACCAGAAACAGGACTCTTTTTTATCCTTGCCGGCGATCTTTATCTTTTTAAACCTGTATGATAAACCCTCTTTTTCAAAGAACTTTTTAAGCCTCTTACTACAAACCGAGGCGCACTTATAATCTGTCTCAATATGCATCGCGATGAGCTCGTATTTTATCGGAGCCCACGACTTTCGCTCATTTAAAAGTTTTAACATCGCCAAACTGTCTTTACCGCCGGACACGGCGACTAGTATTCTGTCGCCATCCTCTATCATATTATAATCGCCTATCGCCCGGCCTATGCGCGTTGATATATAATTACCGGTCTTACTTATCGGCCGCATTGCCTTATTAAGTCCCTATCCGCACGCTTGAAGCTGCGGATTTAAGCGTAGCGATTGCCGATAATATAGCCAAAGCGCTCGTCTTCGGGTTTGTCGCGGAAGGCACATTCTCTGTCCGCGTCGTAATCCTGCCTGATGCGCCGGTCACCTCTATCTCATGAACATTTCCTATATAATCCGGTGACGTCACTATGCGAACTCTCGTCTTCTTCGCCCCTATTCCGGCGAGACTTAATACCGCCGAAACATTTACATTCTGAGGAAAACCTTTCACCGCGTCTTCCGCCGAGCCTTCAAACACAACGGTCTCGCCGCTAATTTTGGATAGATCAATATTGTTTTCTTTCAAATACGGAGCGCCCGCCAATCCCTTCGGCGGTTTTCTGGTAGTAAGCGTTACCGATGTAACCCCGCCGGCCATCGCCGACTTGAGCCCATCGATACCTGAGATTGCGCCGCTCGGTATATAGACCTGTACCCCGACAGCCGCAGCGCCGGTCAAAAGCTTTTCTTTTCCGATAATCCCGCCGACGCTCATTATAAGACAATTCTTTTTCGCGGCAATGCAGGAGGACAATACTTTTGCCGAAACAGATGCGGATGCCGCTTCCACTACTAGCCCAGACTTCTTTATCAACTCGCTCATCCCGAGAACCGAGACCTTACCCTTAAGTGTCTTTGCCAGCAGAGATGCCTTCTCTTTATCAATATCGCAAATGCCTATGAGTTCTATATTACCGGCCAGGGTGCCTTGACAGGCTTTAGCGATCGCCCCGCCTATCGTTCCGCACCCAATTATCCCGACTTTCAATTTTGCATTTTTCATTTTAATTTTTTCAGTACCCCGCTACAGCCGCGCCTTTTTTCTCTCCGGTCACTGCCAACATTCTATCGAGAGCCACTTTTGCTTTGTCCCTTACATCAGGAGCAACCTTTATCTCGTATACAAGTTTCTCTAGCGAATGGGCCACCCATCCTAAGGTTATAAGTTTCATATTAGCGCAAACCAGATTCGGCGTCGGAAGATAGAACTTTTTATCGGGATTGTCTTTCTGCAGCTTATACAACATTCCGGATTCAGTAGCTATTATAAACTCCGTGGAGCTTGATTTCTTTACATAAGTGAACATGCCTCCGGTGGAGCATATGTGATCGCTTCTCGAAAGAACCTCAGGGCTGCATTCCGGATGCGCTATTACTTCCGCCTTCGGGTGGCTGGCCTTGGTCTTTATTATGTCTTCCTCCTGTACCCTTATATGAGTAGGGCAGAAGCCTTCCCATAAAACAATCTTCTTTTCGGGCACCTTGGTCTGTACGTAGCGCCCGAGATTCTTATCTGGCACGAATATTACTTCCTTTTCCTTCAAAGACCGCACGACCTCTACGGCGTTTGACGATGTGCACGCGATATCGCTCTCGGCCTTTACTTCGGCCGATGAATTTACATAGCATACGACGGCCGCTCCCGGATACTCTTTTTTCTTTGCCCGAAGCTTTTCGGGGGTTATCATGTCAGCCAGCGGGCAGCCGGCCTCTTCGACAGGCAAGAGCACCATCTTATCGGGATTTAAGATCGATGCCGATTCGGCCATAAACCTTACTCCGCAGAATACTATTACGTCGGCGTCGGTACGCACCGCCGCCTGGGATAACGCCAACGAATCTCCGGATATATCGGCTATATCCTGCACTTCGTCGCGCTGGTAATTATGCACTATAATTACAGCATTACGCTTTACTTTAAGCTTCTCAATTTTTTTCTTAAGCGTCTCATTATATTTAATATCGTCTTTATCGGTGAACGGTGCCATGTACTTTCCTTTATGGGTTTAAAATAATGTTGTCTATTAATCTGGTATTACCTATAAATACGGCCAGGGCTATTAGCGTCTCGCCGGCAATTGTATCGATCGGGTTTAAGGTCTTTGTGTCTACAGCCTCAATATAATCTATTTTGGCTGTCGGCTTCTCTTTTATTATACCTTCCATCATCTTTATTATTTTCGATGTATCGCGCTCACCTGATCTTACCGCGGATTCGGCTTTAGCCAGCACCTGACTCAGGCACAAAGCGTCTTTTCTCTCTTTTTCCGATAGGTTGATGTTTCGGGAGCTCATCGCAAGGCCGTCCTTCTCTCTTATCGTCGGAAGGACTTTTATATCGATATCCATATTGAGGTCGTGAACCATCTTCTTTATGATTATGGACTGCTGGGCGTCTTTTTGGCCAAAGTAAGCGATATCGGGTTTCACTATATTGAAAAGCTTTGCCACTATGGTAGTTACCCCTTTAAAATGTCCAGGACGGCTCGGTCCGCAAAGAGTATTCGCCAGATGTTCCACATCAATATAAGTGTCATAACCTTCTGGGTACATATCTACGGAAGAAGGATTAAAGAGAACATCGGCACCGGCAAGTCTTGCCATCTCCTCGTCTCTCGTAAGGTCTCTGGGATACCTCTCGAAGTCTTCACTGGGTGAAAATTGCTTCGGATTAACAAATATACTGACGACCGCCACGTCCGTATGCTGTTTTGCGATCTTTATAAGACTTAAGTGGCCGTCGTGAAGGTACCCCATGGTAGGAACGAACCCGATAGTCTTAGATTCCTTCTTCAGGATCTTCGATAGCATCGCCATCCGCTGTATATTATCAATAACTTTCACGCTTTGCCCAGCTCCCTTAAACCTTTAAGTACGAATTCACGCTCTTTTATTCTGGGATGCGGAACCACAAGATCCGCACTATCTATATGCTCTTGGCCAAATAAAAGTATATCCAGATCTATTACGCGCGGATCGTTCTTCAGTCCGCGCACTCTGCCGAGCGAAGCCTCGATGCTATTTAGCTCCTTCAATAACTCGGAAGAGCTTAGCGTCGTCTCTATTTCCAACACTCCGTTTAAAAATTTTCCTTGTTTAACCCCGCCCACAGGATCAGTTTCATATATCGAAGAAACCCGTTTGACCCTTATACCGTTTGCCGCGCTGAGCTTCAAAATAGCCTTATCGATATAAGCCCTGCGGTCGCCTAAATTCGAGCCGATGCCTATATATGATACGATCATAGCCTATTTTTAATACGCTCCATAGCTTCCAATATCCTGCTCTTATCTACGGTGAGCGCAAACCTCACATACCCCTCTCCATTCTCCCCAAACCCGTTGCCGGGAGTCGCGACTATGTCGCACTTTTCAAGGAGCGCCTTCGAGAGCGTGGCCGAAGTAAACCGGTGCGGCACTTTCGTCCAGACATAAAATGTTGCGCTAGGTGAAGTGACGTCCCAACCTAGCTTTTTAAGGCCGCCTACCAACACGTCGCGCCTCTCTTCATATACCTTAGAGATTTTTTCTATATGATCATCGTAGTTGGCCAGAGCAGCTACTCCTGCCCATTGGATCGCAAAAAATACCCCGGAATCCATATTCGACTTTATCTTGGCCAAGCCCTCTATGAGCTCGCGATTGCCGCAGGCAAACCCTATGCGCCAACCGGTCATATTAAACGTCTTGGAAAGCGAATGAAACTCTACAGCGACATCTTTAGCGCCTTCCACTTCAAATATACTCGGCGCCTTATAACCATCGTAGCCCATCTCCGAATATGCGGCATCCTGGCACACTATAATATTATGCTTCTTTGCAAAGTCGACTACATCCTTAAAAAACTTCTTGTCACAGACCGCGCCGGTGGGATTGTTTGGATAATTTATAAACATCATCCGTACTTTATGAAGTATCGCATGATTCACGGCCTTCAAATCAGGCAGGAAGTGATTTTTCTCGATGAGCGGCATCAATACGGGTTCGGCGCCGGCGAATAACGTACCGGACTTATACGGCGGATAGCAAGGATCGGGAACAAGCACCACATCGCCGGGATTTACGAAAGCAAGCGGCATATGCGCTATGCCTTCCTTAGAACCTATGAGCGGCAATATCTCACTCTCCGGATCTAGCGTCACCCCGTAGCGTTTTGTAAACCAGGCTGAAACAGCTGATCTAAACTCAGGCAACCCCTGATCGAGAGGATACCTGTGATTTTTAGGATCACGAGCGGCCTTTGTAAGCGCGTCTATTATGAAGTTCGGCGTCGGTATGTCCGGATCCCCGATACCTAAGTCTATTATATCCCTTCCTTCTTCGCGGGCCTTTCTCTTTGCCTTATCGAGCTCTACAAAGAGATACGGAGGAAGCTTCTTTATCCTTTCGGAGCGTTCTATCTTCATCGAATTCCTTATTTACCTTTTGAATCGTCGCGCTTTAGCGGCAGAATTCCGGCCATTTCGCCTATCACATTCACCAAATCAGCATCCGGAGGCAGAACTACCTTAGTGTTATGCTCAAGCGACTTTTCAACCATCTCGATCTTCCTTAATAGTTGGGCATTACCGACAAAGTACTCTTCCGCCGCTTCATTGACAAGCTTTATGGCTTCAGCCTCGCCTTCAGCTTCGAGTATTCTTGCCTGTTTAATACCTTCGGCCTTCTTTATCTCGCCGCGCTTTTGACCGTCGGCAGCGGTCTCTGTCGCGGTAGCAAAATCTACGGCAGCCACTTTCTCATTCTCAGCCTTGACAACTTTATTCATCGTCTCTTGTACATCTTTCGGCGGATCGATCTGCTTTAACTCTGTCCTCACTATCTCAAGCCCCCAGCTGGCCGTTTCGTTCATAAGCGTCCTTAGAAGCTCCTTATTGATCTTATCGCGTTCGCTATTCGCGGACTTGAGTGTCAGAGTTCCTATGATATTGCGAAGCGTCGTTCTTGCTAAACTTACAATCTGGTACTCATAATTATTGACGCTGTACTGACACCTCTTAACGCTATCCTCATCGGACTTTACCTTAAAATATACCTGAGCGTCAACCATCGCATTAAGATTATCAAAGGTGATTATCTCCTGCGGCTCAGCGTCAACCATCTGCTCTGTGACGTTTACAATATATATGTGCTCTATGAGCGGTATTATCCAATGAAATCCCGGCGACGCGAACCGGCTATATTTTCCGAATTTTTCTATCAACCCCCTACGCGTCGGCCTTATTATCCTTATGCCCGAAAGAAACAGAAATATCGCACCTGCTATTAAAAGAAATGTAAAAAAACCACCAGTCGCTGCCGCATTACTATACATAAAACCTCCCATTTTTTTATCTCTTAAATTCCCAGAACATCCTTCATCGAATAAAGCCCTGCCGGCTTACCAGCCGCAAATTTGGCCGCGGTAAGCGCGCCTCTTACGAATATATCGCGCGTCTTCGCGCTATGTGTTATTTCGATCATATCGAGCTCGCTATCGAAGGTTATCGTATGCTCGCCTACTATCTCTCCTTCGCGTATTGAGTCAATAGACACATCCCCGCCGCCTTTAAGATCCTTTACTATACGCGCGATCTCTTTTGCGGTTCCGCTCGGGGCGTCCTTCTTATGTTCATGATGAGCCTCGACTATTCCGACAGTATATCCATGCCCCAACACCTTGGCGGCATCGGAGACCATCTTAAACAGAAGATTAACTCCGACTGACATATTGGGCGAAAATACTATCGGTATCTCTTTAGCGGCGTCTTCGATTTTAGTAATTTGTTCTGCGGATAGCCCTGTAGTACCTATTACGACCGGTTTTTTAAACTCCTTGCATATCTGCAGATGCTCTATAGTGGCTTCCGGCGAGGTAAACTCTATTAGACAGTCACAGTTTTCTATTCGGGCTCTGGGATCATCCCCCATATCAAACTCACCGGTTACCTCAAACCCTTTACTCTCTTTTGCAAGTTCAATAATTCTCGACCCCATCTTGCCCTTCGAACCGCTCACACATAGTTTTATCATATAAGTTTATACTCCTTTAAAGCCTTAATGAGCTTCTCTTTATTCTCAGGCAGCATTTCGCACAGAGGAAGCCTCATATCCGGGTCGCACATCTTAAGAAGCCCCATCGCGGTCTTGACCGGTATGGGGTTAGTCTCCACAAACATGGCCTTCACAAGGTCCAGCATTCCATAGTGGAGGATTTCGGCTTTCTTCAGATTGCCTTTATCGAAAGCACAGCACATATCAGCAACATCCTTTGGTATGATATTCGCGACTACCGATATTATACCGACGCCGCCTATCGCCATTACAGGAAGCGTAAGCGCATCATCGCCGGATATCAGAAGAAAATCCTTGTCGCATATTTTCTTTATACGAGCCATCTGCTCGAGCGATCCCGATGCCTCCTTAACGCCTATTATACCCTTAACCTGCGACAGCTTTGCCATCGTCTCCGGCTCTATATTAACGCCGGTGCGCGATGCGATATTATAAAGTATTATCGGTATGTCGACGGCCTCAGCTATCGCCTTAAAATGAAGATACAGACCCTTCTGCGTAGGCCTATTGTAATATGGGCTTACCTGCAAAGATGCATCGGCGCCGGCTGACTTTGCATGTTTAGTCAGCGCTATCGCCTCTTCGGTAGAGTTGGAGCCCGTGCCGGCAATTACCGGAATGCGCCCTTTGGCGTATTCCACTGTCAGCTCTATCACTTTGTCATGTTCGGCATACGAAAGGGTCGCCGATTCGCCGGTAGTCCCGCAAGGGACTAAAGCCGTCGTGCCGCTATTTATATGAAATTCAACCAATTTCTCGAGAGCTTTTTCGTCGACCTTGCCGCTCTTAAACGGCGTTACCAGCGCAACCATCGATCCTTTAAACATTTATAACTCCTTCGTAAACTAGCTTTGCTTTTCCTTCCAGATAGACTTCCTTAAAATCGCCGGCAATGATCTTAAAATACACCTTCAATTCCTCGCCCGACCTGGTACTGACCGTGACCGGGGACGACATCTTCTCGGCTTCCGCAGATATAACTGCGCTTGCAACGGCACCGGTGCCGCAGGCGAGCGTTTCGTCCTCCACGCCGCGTTCATAGGTTCGTATCTTTATCCTGTCCTTACCCACTACCTCGACAAAATCCGCATTCGTTCCGTCGGGTGAAAATTCACCGTGATGGCGTATGTGAGCACCCATGTTCTTTACATCTACTTTTTCGATATCCTTCACAAAATGTATTACGTGAGGGACTCCGGTATTTACAAAATTAAGTTTATAAGGGCACTTATCTATCATGAGGCACATATTCCACTGTATATTCTTAGGCTCGGTAAGCCTTACCCTCACAATATCTTTTTTAACCGAGGCTTTGAGAACGCCAGCTAAAGTATCTACCGTCATTTCGCCGGAAACGATGCCTTCGGTGGCCGCATAAAGAGCTATGCATCTGGAACCATTCCCGCACATCTCGGCCTCTGACCCGTCGGGATTAAAAATCCTCATCCTGAAGTCCGCTTTTTTCGATTTCTCCATGATGAGTAACCCATCAGAGCCTATACCGCGCTTCCTATCACACAATAACTTAGCCATCTTCGGCAGCTCTTTAAGCCCACCCGCGCGGCTATCAATTATTATAAAATCGTTTCCCGTAGCTACAGCTTTTGTGAATTTAATTTTCATGTCTTTATCTTATATTTACTTGAGTTCTTTCGGTATCGTCTCGCCGCGCACGAGGTCTTTATATGTTTCGGCCTTACGCACGACATGAAATTTTTTGCCTATTACCATAACTTCGGAGGCCCGCGGCCTTGAATTATAATTGCTCGACATGGTGAAGCCATACGCTCCGGCACCCATCACCGCGAGAATATCTCCCTTCATCACGAGAGGCAACAGCCTGTCCTTACCCAAAAAGTCTCCGGACTCGCATATAGGACCCACCACATCCACCTTCTCAGCGGTATCGGAAGAATCGTCCCTCAGTTTTACGGGCACTATCTTATGGTAAGCTTCATATAGGCTGGGGCGTATAAGATCACTCATGCCGCTATCCACTATCACAAACTTCTTCCTCGGCGTCCTCTTTGTATAAATTACCTTTGTAATCAGAACCCCTGAATTGCCTGAGATAAATCGGCCCGGCTCCAATATCAGCTTAAGTCCCGATTTTTTTATCATCGGAATTACTTTCTGCGCGAAAGCTTTAGCGGTCTGCGGGTTCTCGATGGAATACATTATCCCCAACCCCCCGCCAATATTGAGATATTTAGCCGGTATCTTTAATTCGGATATGAAGGCAAGAGCCTTCTTTATAGCTTCTAAAAAAGGACTGGCGTCCAATATCTGCGAACCTATATGCAAATGCAAGCCCTTTATATCGACGTTCGGGTATCTCCACTGCGAATTGAATATCTTGTGCACTGTTTCGAAGTCGAGACCGAATTTAGTCTCCCCTTTACCTGTAATTATATGGCGGTGCGTCTTAGGGACGACGTCGGGATTCACTCTAATCGCCACATTCACTTTTTTCCCGAGTAAGCTCGCTGTCCTCTGTATCTGGTCGAGCTCCTCTTCCGATTCGACGTTAAAGAACAGTATCCCGCTTTTAATAGCATACTCTATCTCATCCGGCCTTTTACCTACGCCGGCGTATACTATTTTCTTAGGGTCGCACCCGGCCAGAAGAGCCCTGTACAATTCCCCTCCGGACACTATATCCAGACCCGCGCCGTTAGAAATAAGCGCGCGCAATACCGCGATATTTGAGTTAGATTTTACCGAGAAACACACCAGCGGGTCCAATGCCCGAAAAGCGCTTTTAATTTTCTTATAATGATCCACGAAAGTTTTATAGCTATAAAGATAGAACGGCGTCGGTACATTTCGGGCGATGTCGGCGACCTTTATATTTTCGCAGTAGAGCTCGTTATTTTTAAAATTAAATTCGTGCATACTACCTCTTAATTGATAATTTGGACTTCACAGAGACCACTGGATTTATAAGCCTTATTATATCAGCCCTTAATAACTTATCGGAATATTTATCCAGCTCCGCCTGCGACATGCTCTTTATCTCTATCGAAGAGTCTATCGAGTGTTTCACAAGTCTTCCCACTACCGAGTGGGCCGTTTTAAATGCGATCCCTTTACCGACAAGATAATAAACGAGGTCTGTGGCATAAAGGGACTCATCTTCGAGCGCCTCCTCTATCCTGGCCTTGTTAAATCCAAGGGTCCTAATCAGCCCTGAAAATACCTTGAGCTCGATGGTAACTATATCTATAGAATCAAATAGGGGCTCTTTGTCGAGCTGCATGTCCCTGTTATATGAAAGCGGCAGCCCCTTCATGACGGTAAGCGAGTTTATAAGATTACCATATAGCCTGCCGGTATATCCCCTGGCAAGCTCCAGCACGTCCGGATTCTTTTTCTGAGGCATGAGCGAGCTGCCCGTCGCGAAAGCATCGTCGAGCTCGACGAATCCAAACTCTTTAGTAGACCATATTATAAGATCCTCGGAGAGCCTTGAAATGTGCATCCCTACCATCGACAAAACAGAGAGCATCTCTATGACAAAATCCCTGTCGCTAACGGCATCGATGGAGTTTGAGACCGGATGTATATCAAACGATTTTGCCAGAGCGCCATCTGTTAACCTAGGTGATTTTATCTCATATTTCGCCGAATCTATAGGTGTGCCGGCTACCGCCCCGGCCCCCATGATGAGCTTAATATTCTTCGCCGCGGCGTCTAGCCTCACGGCATCTCTACCCAGCATCCCGACGTAGGCTCCAAGATAATCCTTTAAATAGACTACCTGCGCATGCTGCATATGTGTAAAAGCCGGGACGACGAGCCCCTTATTACTATCGGAAAGCTCCCCTAAAGCTTTGATAAGATCCGAAATGAGAGCGCCTAGTTCAGCCGCTTTTATCTTTGTATAAAGCTTCGAAGTAAACGCGATCTGGTCATTCCTGGACCTTGCTGTATGAAGTTTGAGCGCAAGACCCCCCAGGGACTTCTCGAGTTTATTTTGTATATCCGTATGTATATCTTCAGAGGATGGATCCGGTGTATATATCCCCTTCACAGCCTTCTTATATATGGCTTCGAGAGCTTTATACATCTTCGACGCTTCGCCGTTATCAAGGATTTTAGCCCGTCTTAAGACTTCGACATGTATCATCGACCCCATGAGGTCGTATTCAGCCAGCCTATGATCGTAATGTATCGAGCCTGTGAACTTCTCTACCAACGGATGGGTCGGCTTAGAGAACCTGCCTCCCCACATTTTTTTGCTCATAAGGTCTCCTTATAAGATCCCCGATATGGCAATCCCCAAAGCTCTATAAATCCTTTTGCCAGGGACTGATCAAATTTATCTCCCTCTTCGTATGTGGCGAGCTCCTTCTTATACATAGAATCCCGGGATTTTCTTCCTACAACCAAGCATGTTCCTTTATATAGCTTTACTTTAACCGTACCGTTAACTTTCTTTTGGGTCTCATCTATAAACTTATCGAGCGCTTTTTTTAACGGCGTATACCAAAGCCCATAATACGCGAGCTCCGCGTACTTGTGAGCCAAAGCTTCCTTAAAGTGAAGGGTCTCCCTGTCAAGAACCATCGCCTCCAAAGCTTTATGGGCAGCCAAAAGAGTCCACCCGGCCGGAGCTTCATATATCTCCCTGGACTTTATGCCCACAAGCCTGTTTTCCACCATATCGCTCCTGCCGACGCCGGCATCGCCCGCTATCTTTGAAAGCTTCGATATTAAATTTATACCGTCTAAAGACTTGCCGCCTAATTTCACAGGTATGCCATTCTTAAACTCGATCTCCACATAGGCAGGCTCCGCCGTAGCCTTATCTACTGCCTTTGTAATCTGATATATATCTTCGTCAGGCTCGTGATAAGGATCTTCCAATTTCCCACTTTCAATCGATATTCCCCAAAGATTAACATCAAGCGAGTATGGTTTTTTCTTTGATGCGTCAATAGGGATATTATTCTTCTTCGCATAATCTATCTCTTCGCTCCGCGTCTTAAGCTCCCACTCCCTCACAGGGGCAAGGATCTTTAAGCTCGGATCGATTGACTTTATAGTCACTTCAAACCTTACCTGGTCATTACCTTTTCCCGTGCAGCCATGCGCCACAAACCGGGCCTTCTCTTTATGGGCCGTCTTGACCAGCCCTTTTGCGATTATAGGCCTCGAAAGCGCCGTTGCCAGAAGATATCCATCCTCATAAACGGCGTTGGCCTTCAAAGCCTTGAATACAAAATCATCTACGAACTCTTTTCTTAAGTCATCTACTATAACCTTAACGGCGCCGGTCTGAAGAGCTCTCTTCTTGTATGTCGGAAAATCAGACCCCTGGCCGACATCGCCCATATAGGCTATAACTTCGTAGCCTCTTTCAGTAAGCCATTTTATTATGACGGACGTATCGAGCCCGCCTGAATACGCTAGAACTACTTTTTCTTTCATGTCATTATCCCTCTATTTCAGAAGTTTTATCAGCACGGCTTTCTGCACGTGCATCCTGTTCTCAGCCTGATCGTATACGATCGAGTGTCTTGAATCCATTACCGAATCCGTTATCTCCTGCCCCCTGTGAGCCGGCAGACAATGCATCACCACGCATCCGGCCTTAGCTTTCTTGACCATACCGTCATTCAACTGGAACTTTTCGAACGCTTTTATTCTCTTAGCCGCTTCTTTCTCCTGGCCCATACTTACCCATACATCCGTATAGAGAACATCCGCGTCCTTTGCAGCCTTTGCAGGATCGCTCGATATATCGAGCGCTGCCCCGGAAGACAACGCGGCGGCCTTGGCAAGCTTTATGATCTTGTCATCCGGGCTGTAAGCTTTGGGCGTAGCGACATTAACCGATACGCCAAGCTTAAGAGATGCGAGCATAAGCGAATTGAGCACATTATTTCCGTCCCCTATATATGCCAGCTTTAAACCGGCAAGCTTGCCAAACCTCTCCCTGACGGTAAATAGATCTCCGAGAGCCTGACACGGATGAGCTCTGTCGCTTAAGCCATTTATTATAGGTATCGACGCGTATTTAGCCAGCTCTTCCACAACCTCGTGTTTATAAGTCCTGGCCACAATGCCATTTAAATATCTCGACAGGACGCATGCGACATCCTTAACAGACTCCCTGCCGCCCATACCTATCTCGCTGGAGCCTAAATATATCGAATGTCCGCCAAGCTGAAACATACCTATCTCGAAAGATACTCTCGTCCTGTTAGAAGGTTTTTGAAATATGAGGCCTATAGATTTAGATTTAAGCGCGTCGGAATATTTTGCGCTATTAGCCTTAACATCGCAAGCTAAGTCCAATATTTCAATGATCTCCTTGGCCGAAATATCCTGTATAGATAAAAGATCCTTCTTCATACTTTTGCCCTTCATTTATACGACTTATATCTTTGCAAATATCTTATCTAATATTGCAATAGCTTTATCGACCTCGATCTTATTAACCGTAACTGGCGGCATTATCCTCAATATCGTATCCTGTGTACAGTTTAAGAGAAGGCCTTCCTTCATGCATTCCTTATATATTTCCCCGCCTTTTATATTAAGCTCAACTCCGATAATAAGAGCCATTGACCTTATCTCTTTTATGAAGCTGTACTTCGTTTTAAGGGCTTCGAATTTCTTCCTGATGTAGTCTCCCATAACCCTGGCGTTCTTTATAAGCCCCTCTTTCTTTATAGCTTCGAATACTCCTAAGGCCGCCCGGCATACTATAGGCGATCCGCCGAATGTAGATGCGTGGGTTCCCGGCGTAAGCACATCCTGATATTTTACCCCGGCTACGCACGCGCCTATCGGCAACCCTCCCCCGAGGGCTTTGGCGAGTGTCATAACGTCGGGCACAATATCATAATTCTGATAACAAAACATCTTACCGCTCCTGGCGATACCGGTCTGCACTTCATCGAATATGAGAAGGAGATCCTTCTCGTCGCAAAGCTTACGCAGCTCTTTTAAATATATCTTATCGGCTATATTTACTCCGCCCTCGCACTGTATAGGTTCGAGCATTACGCCGATGGTCTTCTCATTTAAGGCCTTCTTAACAGCCTCAATATCGTTAAACGGAACATGGACAAATCCCGCCGGGAGAGGCTCAAATCCGTGTTTAACTTTATCCTGCCCCGTAGCCGTTATCATCGCAAGCGTCCTGCCATGAAAAGACTTAGTCATAGTGATTATCTCAAAACGCCCTGTGGCGCTGCCGTATTTTCTGGCAAGCTTCACGGCCGCTTCATTTGCCTCGGCTCCGGAATTCCCGAAAAACACCTTTCCGGGAAAAGCGCTGTCGATTATAGTCTTCGCAAGAAGACCCTGTTCCTCGGAATAATAATTGTTCGACACATGCATCAATTTCTTTGCCTGCTTCGATACCGCCGAAACCACTTTAGGGTGGCAATGGCCCGTCCCCGATACTGCCCACCCCGGGAAAAAATCGAGATACTTATTTCCCTCTATATCCCAAGCAAATGTCCCCTTACCCCTTACAAGACATAGCGGCGTCCTCATATAAGTCGTCATCACATACTTATCATATAACCCTGTCACTTTATCCGTCTTCTTCATTTTACTATCTCCGTTCCTATTCCAGTGTCGGTGAATATTTCGAGAAGCATCGCGTGTTCCATACCGGCGTCGAGTATATGGGACTTCTTTACGCCGCCCTTTATGGCCCTGACGCACGCTTCTGCTTTCGGTATCATACCGGAAGCTATTACTTTATTCTTGATAAGGCGTTTAACGTCCGAAGATTTAAGCGTATGGTAAAGCGTCTTGGAATCGTTCTTATCTTTCATTATGCCCATCACGTTAGTAAGAAGGACAAACTTCTCGCACTTTAGTTTTGCCGCTATTGCGCTTGCCACATCGTCAGCATTAACGTTGTAAATCTCTCCGTCACGGCCCCGGCCGAGAGGATATATGACGGGTATCATATTGTCATTTATGAGCCTCTTGACCACTGTTGTATCTACGGATGTTACTTCGCCTACAAAACCTAAGTCATATCCTAGATTAAGCTTCTTTACTTTTATGAGATCGTTTTCGGTGCCGCTCAAACCAAATGCGCGGGCCCCCATGCCTTTAAGCTCTCCCACAATCTTTCGGTTTATTACATGAAGGGCTTTGTCAATTATCCTTACGGTTTTATCGTCCGTATATCGCCGGCCGTTTATAAACTTTGGCTCTAAACCGGCCTTCTTCATCATCTTTGATATGAACGGCCCTCCGCCGTGCACGACTATAGGGTGCATCCCGGCGTAGTTCATAAACATTATGTCATCGAGTATTCCTCTTTCAATACCCTTCTCATCTACCGCCGATCCACCGTACTTTATCACAACAACTTTGCCGAAGAATTTCTTTATATACGGAAGCGCTTCTATTAATATCTGACTTTTCTTTAAGGCCTCGCTCATCACGTCGAATACTCCGAATTTATAACCACATACTCTTTCGAAAAATCACATGTCCAGGCAGTGGCGGAGCCCTTGCCTTCTTTCAAGTCCACTTTTAGAAAGACCTCTTTACCTTTTATTAATTTTCGCACCTTCTCCTTATCAAAGGTCTTCATGCTGGACCCGCCGGATAGAACCTTTGCCGTGCCAATATATATATCTGTCTTCGTAGGATCAAAATCCACGCCGGCCGACCCGGCCGACGCCGCTATTCTACCCCAGTTCGGGTCTTCCCCGAATATTGCGCATTTAAGAAGATTTGATGTCGATATCTTCCTTGCTATAACCCCGGCTTTTTTCTCGGTATGCGCGCCTACAACTTTTATCTCGACAAGTTTCGTAGCGCCTTCGCCGTCTGCGGCAAGCATCTTCGCGAGCGCTGCGCATAAGCCTTTAAGCGCTTCCAGAAAAATCTTATAATCTTTGCCGCTTTCGGTTATCTTCCTATTGCCGGCCAAACCGTTTGCCATAATGAAGAGCGAATCGTTTGTCGACATATCTCCATCTACGGATATCATGTTGAAGGAGGAATCCGCCGCATCGCTCAATGCCTTTTCAAGCATAGCCTTAGATATAGAAACATCTGTGGTAACAAATCCCAGCATAGTCGCGTGCCTGGCCGCCTTCTTCATGAGCGGATGTATCATGCCCACGCCTTTTGCCGCTCCGCCTATCGTTACGACCACGCCTCCCAGCTTAATTTTAACGGCTATCTCTTTTTTTACCGTATCTGTAGTCATTATCGCCCCGGCAAGGTCACTTCCGCCTTTTGCCGATAGGCCCAATATAAGTTCGGGTACTTTTATCTCTATCTTCCTGACCGGAAGTCTGTGTCCTATTATCCCGGTAGAGGCTAATAATACTTCGCTTCTGCCTAACCCCATACCTTTGGCTATATATCCGGCCATCAAAAGCGCATCGGCATCGCCCTGCCGGCCGTTTGCGCAATTCGCATTACCGCTATTTACCACTATGGCCTGATGCGTCTCATTCCTTAAATTCGCCATACTGAGCTTTACCGGAGATGCTTTAAATACATTTGTCGTAAATATCCCCGCAGCCACGGCAGGCGTCTCGGAATAAATAAGCGCTAAATCCGGATTACCAGACTTCTTTAATCCGGCTTTTATACCATTTGCCAAAAAACCTTTAGGAGTAGTTACCCCGCCTCTTACGATTATCATAAAAGACCCTGGTCTTCAGGAAAGCCGCACATTATATTCATATTCTGAACCGCCTGTCCCGCAGCGCCTTTTTTCAGGTTATCGATACAGGAAATTATTATCAGATCCTCTCCCGTAACCTTTAACCCTATATCGCAATAGTTTGTCCCCACAACATCCCTTATCTGCGGTAATTTACCTTCGTCTGATATCCGCACAAAGGGCTTGCCCTTATAGAAGTTCCTATATATATCTATCACCGCTTTCGTGTCGAGTTTTTTTGTAAGTCTTAGATATATCGTCGAAAGTATTCCGCGATTCATCGGTATGAGGTGCGGAGTAAATACGATATCTATTGCTCTTCCCGCCACGGCGGAGAGGATCCTGTTTATCTCCGGCTTATGCTGATGATCATTGACCTTATAAGCCTTCAAATTCTCATTCACTTCGGGAAAAGATAAGGCCAAATCCGGTTTGCGCCCGGCACCAGTTACGCCGGATTTTGAATCCGATATTATTCTCGATGGATCGACTATGCCGCTTTTTAGAGCTGGCGATATTCCAAGTATTATCCCTGTGGGATAGCATCCCGGGTTTGATAACAGCTTTGCCTTCTTTATATTATCCGCGTATAATTCCGGCAACCCGTATACAGCCTGACCGAGATTTGCCTTATCCCTGTGCTCGGCTCCATACCATACCTTATATACTTCGGGCTCTAGTCTATAGTCCGCGCTTAAATCTATAACAAGTTTTCCTGCCTTCAAGAATGCCGGCGCCACATCCATGGAGACTTTATGCGGCAAGCCGAGAAAAACGAGATCGACGTTCTTTGCCATTGCCTCCGGGTCCGGCTTCTTACATATTAAATCAAGCTTTCCTTTGAAAGCCGGGAATATGGAAGAGAAGGATTCCTCTTTATCGATTACGGCTGAAAGCTCCGTGATCAGAACGTCTTTATGGCCTAAAAGTATCTTTATAACTTCTTCGCCGGCATATCCTGTAGCGCCTACAACACCTACTTTAAGCATAATTTTCTCCTTTGTCCGTCGGGAACTATAGTATATATTAAATTAAAAAACCTATCATGTCAACTAAAATTATCGTCGGGAGTTGACCGGATAGGCTTTTAATTCCGTCGGGAAATATTTTTAACGCTTAGTAAACTGGAATCTCCTTCTGGCACGCTTCCGGCCGTACTTCTTGCGCTCGCGCATTCTGGCGTCACGCGTCAGGAAACCAGCTTTCTTTATATCTTTTTTGAGGCTCTCATCCATAGATACGAGCGCTCTGGATATACCATGTTTAATGGCGCCTGCTTGACCGCTCAAGCCCCCGCCATTCACGTTAGCAAATACGTCTATTTTAGCTTCAAGCTTTGCAAGCTCAAGAGGCTGCAAAATTATGAGCCTATTGGACTCCCTGGGAAAATAGGCAGCAAACGGCCTATCGTTGACAGTGACCGTCCCAGTGCCTTCCACTATCCTTACTCTGGCTATCGAATTTTTCCGTCTTCCTGTAGCTGCAAAATATATCTTGGTTGCCATTTTATCTTTAACCTATCTTCATTTCTTTGGGTCTCTGTGCCTGATGAGGGTGCTTGTCATCAGCGTAAACTTTCAGTTTTTTAAGCATCTTATCTCCCAACTTGTTCTTCGGCAGCATCCCCTTAACGGCGTGCCTTATCACAAAGTCAGGCTTCCTTCTCAATACCGATTCAAGTTTTTCGAGCTTGAGTCCTCCCGGATACGCCGAGTAGCTCTTATAGTCTTTTTGTTCAAGTTTCTTTCCCGTAGTCTTTATCTTGGACGCATTTATGACTATAACTTCATCGCCAGTATCCTGATGGGGCGAATATATCACCTTGTTCTTACCCATGAGGACGGTCGCGACCTTAGTGGCCAGCCTGCCAAGGATCTGATCCTTAGCGTCCACGACGTGCCACACTTTCTTTATATCTTTATCCGTTGCTATATATGTTTTCATTGCAATCCTTATCTGCCGAGGTATATAAAAAATGCCTCGTTTGTGAGGCAGATGATATTATCACATTGCCCGCACCTTGTCAAATTAATTATTTTAAACATTTATTCCTCTATCCTTAAGCTCAAGTTCCAGCTTTTCGCCTCCTTCGAACCTAATGGAGTTTATTCCCATCGCCGATGCCTGTTTTATAAGATCATCCCTGTCGTCGATATACAATATTTTATTCCCGCTTCCTCCTGCCCGCCGGATCACCTCGTTAAATATAGCCTTCTCCGGCTTCATAGAGCCTACAACATAAGAAAGGATCATTTCGTCAAATATATTAATTATATTAAACTTCCTTTCGATGAACTCAAAATGAAGCTTATTGACGTTCGAAAGAAGAAATAGAGTATAGCCGTTATTTTTGAGACGCCTGGCTATGCCGCAGGAAACTTCATCCTCCCAGAATATATTGTTCCAGATCGGCACAAACTCATCGTAATCAAGTTTGAGCCCCAGCAGCTCTTTTATTCCTATGTAGAATTCCCCTGATAATATCTCGCCTTTCTCAAAAGCGCGGGTATGCGGCGAATCGAAGAATGTCTGGTATATAGTATCGTAAGGTACTTTTGTAAGATCTTTCACCTTCTTAGCTGCGATATTATGGTCGAACTTTATCAGTGTATTTCCCAGATCAAAGACTATTATGGGATATTTGGATATTTTTCGCATCAGTAGTTTACCTTTATTAGACATAATCCCTTGGCCGGCATCGTAGGACCCGAGAGACGACGGTCCTTCTTCTTAAGGATGGTCTTCATATCATCAACAGATGCCTTGCCCCTGCCAATATCAACCAGCGTGCCGACAATTTTTCTTACCATATTATACAGAAAGCCATCCGCTTCCATATCTATATATATTGTGTCTACGTCTTTGCGTATTTTAATCCCCTTAATAGTCCTTACAGAGCGTTTTTCAATATCCTCTTTGGCCTGGAACGCCTTAAAATCATGCTTGCCCTCGAGCATTCTGGCAGCTTTCTTCATCAGACCTATGTCGAGCGAGTAAAAACACTTCGCGGCATAGTGCCTTGTTATCGGATTGAGAAAATCATTATTGAATATCGTATAACGATATAACTTAGACCTGGCGCAGTGCTGAGAATTGAAATTAGCGTCTTTTTCCTCAGCTTTAACTATAACAATATCCCGGGGAAGCAACCTGTTAAGCGCCATCTGTATATTTTTTACAGGTAGCTTGGTTCGGGTTTTGAAGTTTGCGACCTGCGCAGCGGCATGTACTCCGGAATCGGTGCGGCCTGAAGCCGTAAGATTAACAGATTCTCCGGTCAGCTTCTTTATCGACTTCTGAATCATCTCCTGTATGGAGCGGCCGTTCTTCTGAAACTGCCAGCCTGAATATTCTGTCCCGTCGTAACTTATCGTAAGCTTAATATTACGCATCGAGACTATTTTATCAGCCTCTCCGCGATCTGGATAGCGTTCAGTGCGGCGCCTTTGCGGATATTGTCTGCGACAACCCACATCGACAGGCCATTTTTAATCGACTCGTCCTTGCGGATCCTGCCTACAAAGGTATCGTCTTTGCCTTCGGCCAGCACCGGCATGGGATACAAACCATGCCCGGGATCGTCCATAAGAGTTACGCCTTCGGCCTTGGATAATAAGGCCTTGGCTTCTTTGGGGCTTATCGGCCTCTCAGTCTCTATATTAACGGATTCCGAATGCGCAAAAAATACCGGCACCCTTACGCAAGTGGCATTTACCTGGATGGAATCATCGCCCATTATCTTCTGCGTTTCATTGACCATCTTCATTTCTTCCTTAGTATATCCGTTCTCTAAAAATACATCTATCTGCGGTATCAGGTTAAACGCTATCTGATGGGGAAGTTCTACCGGCGTCACCTTCTGCTTCGCCAGAAATACTTTAGACTGCTCCCATAGCTCGGTTATTTTCTTCTGTCCGGCCCCTGAAACCGATTGAAATGTCGTAACGACTATCCTTTTTATCTTAGCGGCCTTATGTATGGGCCATAGAGCTACTACCATCTGAATGGTCGAGCAGTTAGGATTGGCTATTATGCCCTTATTCATTTTAATCATCTCGGGGTTTACTTCGGGAACCACCAGAGGAACATTCTTATCCATCCTGAAAGCGCTCGAATTATCAACGCATACAGCCCCGGCCTTTACGGCGCTGGGCAGGAATTCAAGGCTTCTCGAAGCTCCTGCGGAAGCGAGCACTATATCAATATCTTTAAAAGAATCGTGTGTAAGAACTTCTACCGGCAATAATTTGCCGTCGAACTTAAGAGATTTACCCCCGGAACGCTCGGAAGCTAAAAGTTTTAAATTATTTATCGGGAACTTTCTCTCGGCCAGTATATTAAGGAAGCACGTTCCCACGGCGCCTGTCGCGCCCATTATAGCTACATTATAGGTCTTCTTCATATATTCTCCGCGACCAGGTCTCCGATCTTTTCGGTCGGATAGCCCATCTTTCCTGCCGCCAGACTCTTCATCTTTGTAGTCGCTACCTTTATTACAGAACTCTCAATCGCTTGAGCCGCCTTCGTTTCACCGACTGTATCCAGAAGCATCCCGACCGCGCATATCGCGGCGAGCGGATTTATAACATGCTTGCCGGTATACTTAGGGGCGGACCCGCCTATCGGCTCGAACATAGATACGCCTTTAGGGTTTATATTACCTCCGGCCGCTATACCCATGCCGCCTTGTATCATTGCTCCGAGATCTGTGATTATATCTCCGAACATATTATCGGTTACTATAACGTCAAACCACTCCGGGTTCTTCACAAACCACATAGTAGTCGCGTCAACGTGAGCATAATCCGTAGTCACATCCGGATATTCTTTCTTAAGCTCGTCAAATGTCCTCTGCCAGAGATCCCATGCGAAGGTAAGAACATTCGTCTTCCCGCAAAGAGTCAGCTTCTTTCTCTTATTGCGCTTCCTGGTATATTCGAAAGCATAGCGAAGGCATCTCTCCACTCCCTTACGCGTATTATAGGACGTCTGAATGGCTACTTCGTTCGATTTCCCCTTATCTATAAACTCTCCCATGCCTTTATAGAGACCTTCGGAGTTCTCGCGTACTACCACAAAATCTATATCTTCCGGTTTCTTATCTTTAAGCGGACAAAAATCTGAGCTGTAGAGCTTCACAGGCCTTAAATTTATATACTGATCTAGAGCGAAACGTGTCTTTAGAAGTATGCCCTGCTCAAGTATACCGGGTTTTACATCTGGATGACCTATCGCGCCTAAGAATATAGCGTCAAACTTCTTTAAATTGGCCAACTCCTCGTCGGTTATGGTCTTGCCGGTCTTCAGATATCTCTCGCCTCCGTAATCGAAGGCTTCCTCGGTATATTTAAAATCAAACTTATTCGACGCGGCTTTGAGGACCTTTAATCCCTCGGCAACTACTTCAGGTCCAGTACCATCACCGCCCATTACCGCTATTTTGTAAGCTTTTGTATTCATTTTCCCCTCTTTTTTATTGAGTTCATGAGCCCGCCGGCTTTAATTATCTTCTGCATAAAAGGCGGATACTTTTCGAATTTGTAACTCTCTTTACGCGTCAGGTTCCTTATTACACCCTTCTCAATATCCACACTGATCAAATCCTTATTCCTTATCCGTTTTGAAGCCTCTTCGGACTCTACGATAGGCAGCCCTATATTTATCGCATTACGGAAAAAAATTCTGGCGAAAGACGCCGCTACCACGCATGATACGCCGCATGCCACTATCGCTACCGGCGCGTGTTCGCGCGAAGAGCCGCATCCGAAATTTTTACCTGCTGCTATTATATCGCCTGGCTTAACTCTCTTGGCAAATGAAGCATCGGCATCCTCCATACAATGCGACGCAAGTTCGGACTTGCTCGTAGTGTTCAGATATCTTGCCGGCAATATCTCGTCGGTATTTACATCGTCGCCAAATCTGTGTACTTTTCCTTTGTGTGCCATATTACATCACCTCGTCCGGATGCGCTATCTTTCCTTTAACGGCGCTAGCCGCCGCAACTGCGGGATTTGACAGATAGACCTCGCTCTTCGGGTGGCCCATTCTGCCGACAAAATTCCTATTTGTAGTGGCTATGGCACGTTCACCTTCAGCAAGTATACCCATATGCCCGCCAAGACAGGGGCCGCAAGTTGGAGTTGAAAATACTCCGCCGGCCTCGATAAATATCTTTGCCAACCCTTCATTAACAGCATCCATATATATCTTCTGCGTAGCTGGTATTACTATGAGCCTTACGCCGTGTTTAACTTTCTTGCCTCGCAGAACCTTGGCGGCCAGTCTTAGATCAGATATCCTGCCGTTAGTACAGGAGCCTATGACAACCTGATCTATCGATACGTCTTTTACTGCCCTGACCGGCTTTACATTTGAAGGCAGATTAGGACAGGCAACAAGCGGCTCAATCGTCCTGCAATCATATTCGGTCACTGAAGAATATTTGGCGTCCTTATCGCTCGATAAAAATTTGCCGATACCGGCCCTCTGTTTATTCTTTATTGCCTTCTCATACTTAGCCGTAAGTTTGTCGGGAGCTATTATGCCATTCTTTCCGCCGGCCTCTATGGCCATATTGCACATGGCAAGTCTATCCTCGACCGATAACGACTCGATAGTCTCACCACAAAATTCCATCGCTTTATATAGCGCGCCGTCTACGCCTATATCGCCTATCAAGTGAAGTATCAGGTCTTTGCCTCCGACCCACTTATTAAGTTTTCCGAAAAATATGAACTTCATCGACTCCGGAACTTTCAACCAGCATTCGCCTGTGATCATTGCGGCCGCGAGATCCGTGGAACCTACGCCGGTGGAGAAAGCGCCCAGACCGCCATATGTGCACGTATGAGAATCTGCCCCTACGACAAGGTCCCCAGGCATTACGAGCCCCATCTCTGGAAGAAGCGCATGCTCTACACCCATCTTTCCAACCTCAAAATAATTCTTTATTCCGTACTTCTTGGCAAATGATGCAAGTACTTTGCATTGGTTGGCGCTCTTCATGTCTTTGGCGGGAGTGAAATGGTCCGGCACGAGAACTACTTTTTTCTTGTCAAATACGGACTTAGTGCCGAGCCTCTCAAACTCTTCTATCGCAAGCGGAGCCGTTATATCATTACCCAGGCATATATCGACCCTGGCATGGATGAACTCGTGAGGATGCACCTCTTTTAATTTTGTATGCTTTAATAGTATCTTCTCTGTTATCGTATATCCCATAAGCTTTTAAAGCTCCTTTAGCATTGCTATTTCTTTACAATTAGGAAAATACATGCACTTTATGCACTCGCTCCATATCTTGTGCGGCAGCTCTTTCTTATCGATCAGGGAGAAACCGAACTTCTCGAAAAAATCCGGTACATAAGTAAGCGCAAAAACCTTCTTTACCTTTAATACCTTGGCGTCTTTAAGGCAGCACTCGAGAAGTTTTCCGCCTATACCTTTTCCGGCGCGCAGTTTTGATACGGCAAGAGACTTTATCTCCGCTAAATCCTCCCAGTCGACATTGAGCGCGCAGCATCCATATATCTTTTTACCTTCTACGTAGACGAAGAAGTTACGTATGCTTTCGTATAGCTCGTTCAGCGAGCGCGGAAGCATCCTCTCACGTTTTGCGTAGTAGTTTACGAGCTTCTGTATATCTTTTACGTCTTCCACTGTAGCTTTTCTTATCGGCATAACTCTTTCTTCCTATATATACTCTTCATCTTAAAGCCGCACATCCCGTATAAAACACAAGACCCGCACTTAGGGCCGGTGGCCCGGCAGGTCTCTCTACCGTGGGATATTATACATAAATGTAACTCATATATCAAGTCCTTTGGAATCATAAATGTAAGAATTTTATGAGCTTCCTCTATATCAATATCAGCCGCAATAAGGCCCAGCCTCTTAGCGACTCTGAATATATGAGTATCTACCGGCATGACCGGCTTGCCAAAACTAAAGAGAAGCACGCATGCGGCGGTCTTTGGACCGACCCCTTTAAGCGATTTAAGATAGCTAAGGCCTTCGTCGACGCTCATATCTTTAAGCCGCCTCAGGCTTATCCTGCCCTCCCGCTCCTTTATAGCCCTTAAGACTCCTATTATCCTGGCCGATTTAATATTCGCAAGCCCTGCGTGTTTTATCGTGGCGGCTATCGAGGCCTTCGGCGCTTTCAACACCCTCTCCCATGACCCAAATCTATCTTTCAGAGCCCAAAAAGCCGGCACTGAATTTCTGTCGGAAGTGTTTTGCGATAATATAGTCCGCACGAGCTCGTCAACCGGCGGAGTTCTTCTGGGCTTCGGGGTTCCATAAGCCTTCTTCAAGAGCTTCGCAATCTTTCGTACCCTACTTTTGCTCGTCATAAGAAAGCCATTATATCAAATCATCCGTCCGTATCAAGGACTTTCCGCTCGCAAATAGAGGCATATTTTTATGGCCACCCTCGGCAAAGCTTTTAGCTTGAATTAAAAGGCTACCCGGCCTGTGGGCTTCGCCTAATTTTGATCTCAAGCGTGATTAGGTCTTATGTAGCTATAAAACTAATATGTGACCTTATGGATCCGGTTTCGCTTATATATTTTCATGTTGTGAATACCTGATCAAAATTTACGGCTTAAGCCCACAGGCCGGGTAGCCTTTTTACTCTTCGAGAGCATTCGCTTCAGGCAAATAGCACAAAACTACCACCTATCAGCTCGCTACACTTGAAAAAACAGCAGACGTCCTAAAAAGGTACAGCCTACAGGGTGTACCTTTTTAGGACGTCTGCTTACCTCACAAGTGAAACGAGCTGATAAGTGGATACTTTTGTGGACGCCGAGGGATGTGTGCCTGGCGGGGCGTTGAAGATCGCGAGCGGGCATGGTTTTTTGCCAGCTGCTTCTTATATGCAAAAAGAGCGAGCGATCTTCCGAGTAAAATTTTCTCGCTGGGAAAATTTTACGTCCCCGACAGGCACACTCCCGAAGGCGGCCGCAACAAATGAAAGAGGCGCTCGCGGAATGCGAGCACCTCTTGGATACTATCGATGCTTGTAGCTTACAAACCCTTCTTTATCATATACTCAATCAGGTCTACGACGCGGCAGGAATAGCCCCACTCATTGTCGTACCATGCGAGCACTTTAAGGAAGTTGCCGCCGATCACCTTTGTCATCTTTGAATCTACCGTGGATGACGCGGGATAGTGATTGAAATCGACAGATACGACATCTTCGTCGGTATACGCGAGTATGCCTTTTAGCTTGCCTTCCGCGGCCTCTTTGAGCGCCTTGTTGATATCCTCGGCCGTAGCCTCTTTTTTCAGCGTGCATGTGAGGTCCACTACTGAGACGTTCACTACCGGCACTCTGATCGCGAAACCATCAAGTCTGCCTTTCAGTTCCGGTATTACCAGGCCTATGGCTTTAGCGGCTCCCGTCGAAGTCGGTATCATCGATACCGCTGCCGCGCGCGCCCTTCGCATATCGGAATGCGGCATATCCTGTACGCGCTGGTCATTGGTATAGGCATGTATAGTCGTCATGAGGCCCTTATCAATACCCCATTTATCGTTTATTATCTTCGCAACGGGCCCAAGGCAATTCGTCGTGCACGACGCGTTCGAAACTACAGAGTGGTTCTTTGGATCATACTTATCCTCATTGACTCCCATCACTATGGTAAGGTCTTCCCCTTCTGCAGGTGCTGATATTATAACCTTCTTAGCGCCGCCTTTAGTGATGTGACTAACAGCGCCTCTTACCTCTTTGCCCTTCTTATTGACGCCGTCATTCTTTATCGTAAAAAGGCCTGTCGACTCCACGACTATATCTACGCCAAGTTCTTTCCACGGAAGCTCAGACGGGTCTTTCTTTGCAAGAACCTTTATCTCTTTGCCGTTTACAATTATCGAATCCGCGCCGGCCTTAACATCGCCGCCCGGAAAACGACCGTGAACAGAATCATACTTCATAAGGTGCGCTAAAGTTTTAGCGTCCGTGATGTCATTTACTGCTACGAGCTCAATATTCTTTGAATTCTTCTCAAGGATAGCGCGGGCAACCATCCTGCCTATCCTGCCGAAACCGTTTATTCCTATCTTCACTGCCATCTCTTTAGCCCTTCCTTTCGTTTTGTTTACTTTCGTTTTGTTTATAAGTCTAATTGTAAAAAGAAATTATAGACATTTGCGGCCTAAATTGCAACAAGAAATTTAAACTCTGCCTCTTAGGAATACCAGAAAATCCCTGGGGTTCACTATGCCGAGGATATTGCCCATCTCATCCTTTACTATTATGAGCTCCGCCTTTCTAGCCTCAACTTTTTTAAGCGCGGACTTGAGCGAATCGTGGGGCCCTACAGTAAGGAAGTTTCGCCTCATCACTTTTGTAACGGAAGAATCGAGCTCCTTTATGAACGCCTCCGGTATCTTGAATACTATCTCTTTATTTATGGACTTAAGTTTATCCCTGACAAAATCATAAAGATCGGATATCATTATCCTCTTATAACTAATAGCTATCGGAAGGAATGGTTTGCCCTCAATGAAGTTAAGATGAGTTTCCAGCGTAGATTGCCCTGTCTCCTGATCTATTGCGAGAAGGTATCGTAAGGAGCTATCCGGTATCTCGTCTACCCTATTCTCCGGGATAGCTGCAAGATACGCCAGCTCATACACATCCTCCTCGTCCATATCCAGAAATGGGTAATTCTCTTTTATGTGCAGCGACAGCTCTTTATCCTGGTCTCGGTATATAGGAACGTATTTTTCTAAAGTATCGATGGCGTCTGACAGGAACACCCCCAAAGCCACATCTACATTATATACAATCCCGCTTACCACCATCGCGGCATCGTCGGATTGCCCCGGCCCTACATGATGGCGTATATATATCCACTTCATATGTTTTAGAACACTGTGCTTAGGCCGCGGATCCTCCACTATAAGGCCGCAGGACTTGAAATAGTTTATACTATCCTCATTCTCCTGGTGAGCGAGCACTTCACCGTCTAAGCCCATCTCTTCCATTATTCTGGTATTTACAAGATAGCATTTGCCATATCCTATCTTTATCTTGAATATCTCCTGCGTCTTTTTTCTGATCTCAGGGTCATCCCTTAATCCTCCCAGATAAAGCCCTTTAAGGACATCGTGATAATTTACTGTCCTTTCCTTAAACAGGTGGATTCCCAATAGAGGCTTGCCGTTCTTCGTAACAAGACGATCGCGCGGGTCGTCCGCTATGGCGCTATCTACAAATTCGACTATCTCATTTATGAGTTCCTGGCGTTTGTTCTTTACCGTCTTCGGAGATTTACCGAGGGCACTTACAATATCATCTATGGTGGTATTGACATAGGTGCGCTTATTGAATGCGCCGGCGCCGTTATGGGCGCGGCCTTCTATGGATTGCATGAAGACGAGTTCTTCCACTCTGGGTACGGTGCACAATCTCTCCAGAGTCTTAAGATTATGAAAATCTTGCTGTATAAGCTCGCGAGGAGCTATTTTCTTTGACATAGTTATAATTATATCACAAGCTTTTATTGAACTGGTAACCTTTTGTTATTCTGTGCCCCAACAAAAAAGATCCGGAGTCCATCTCTTTTTTGCCTTCTGGCTGTAAGAATTTTATGGATATGGCTCCGAAACCGGTCTTTACCACTATACCGTCGATAGCGGACGCCGCCACTACCTCACCCGGCGATTGATCCGGAAATATATCTTTAACCAATTCAGTCTTCAGTATCTTAAGAACCCTGCCCTCGTAACCGGTATATGCCCCAGGCCACGGGAGGAGCCCGCGCACCTTATTATGTATAACCGCCGCAGGCTCTTTCCAGTTTATAAGACCATCCGATTTTTTAAGTTTCGCGGCGATCGTGACGAGCGAAGAATGCTGCTTGACGACAGGGAGGTTTTTCCCTTTAGCGTCGATCAGCTCTACAGTCTTCAATAAAACTGACGCTCCCAATTCCGATAGCTTTTCGCTAAGCGTTATATTTGTATCTTCGCACTCTATTCCGATTTCTTCCTTAAGAATAATATCGCCCTCGTCCATCCTGGCATTCATCTTTATTACCGTAACGCCCGTGGAGCGTTCGCCGGCTATTATAGCCCGGTTAGTGGGCGAGGCTCCGCGCCATTTCGGCAGAAGTGACCCGTGCACATTTATAGCGAATAGCCTGGGTATATTAAGGACATCTTCTTTTAATATCTGGCCAAACGATATAACAATAAATAGATCCGCCCCCAGGCCTTTAAGGTACCCTATAGATTCGGAGCTCGAAGCATTAACAGGCTGATAGACCGGGATAGAGTGACTGACCGCGATTACTTTTACAGGCGACGGGGAGAGTTTTAAGGCGCGACCCTTCTTACTATCGGGCTGGGTGACTACGGCGACGACCTCGTGTTTGGAGCCGAGAATCGCTTTAAGCGATGGAATCGCAAACTCAGACGTTCCGAAAAATACTATCCGCATGATTTGATGTGCTCCTCTCTCAAACAGTGGAGATACTTTTGTACCCCCCCCCATCTTCTCAATGCTCTTACCTTGAATTAAAAGGCTACCTAAGCCAGTGGGCTTCGCCTAATTTTGATCTCAAGGGAGATTAGGTTTAATATAGCCATAAAATTTTATGTGTTCTTATGGATACGATTTAGCTTATATGTTTTCATTTAGCGAATACCTGATCAAAATTTACGGCTCAACCCACATGGCCTAGGTAGCCTTTTTACTCCAGCAAAGCTTTGCTAGACGCGAAGAACGCAAAAGTATATCCCCTATCAGTTCGCTCCGCATGGTGTAGCGAGCTGATAGGGCGGTAGTTTTGGCGTTATCCGCCTGGAGCGAATGTTGTAAAATTTTGATACATCTTGGCGGTACAGAACGGACGCTGAAACTGCTCTATAAAGAGCCACATACCACAGACAGGGCTTAAGCCCTGTCTACCACTGTATTGTACGCAGGTTCAGCGGCCATCAAAATTTTACCACAGCAAATTTGGACGCCTATCCAAATTTGCGGCGAGCGGAAGGCGGTAACGCAAAACTACCGCCGTCTGCGAGCGAAGCCTCACATACTGATAGGGTCTACGTCCACAGCTATCAGCACGCCATGCGGCTTCTTAAAATTCTTAAGCACAGCCTTAAGGAGCGCGCAAAGCTTAAGCCTGTCCTTGCCCTTCAATATAACATTATACCTGAAATACCCGCGTATGCGCGAAATTGTTGCCGGAGCAGGTCCGGCTACCATTGCGTCTTTATCTTCGGACTTTATAGCTGCAGCCAGGTCGGCTGCCGTCTTTGATGTAAGCTCTTCATTTCTGGCGCGAACCATCACTTTTATCAGGCTTACGAATGGCGGGAATAACAGCTCTTTTCGCGCAACTATCTCTTCATCATAAAATTTATCGTAGTCGTGCTTCGCCGCCGAAAGTATGGCATAGTGGTGCGGCGTGTAAGTCTGCACTATCACTTCGCCGCCATCTTCTCCGCGGCCCGCGCGCCCGGCGACCTGAGTCAAAAGATTGAATGTTCTTTCACTTGCTCGGAAATCCGGAATATTAAGGCTCACATCCGCCGAGACTACGCCCACCATGGTCACCTGAGGAAAATCAAGCCCCTTGGCTATCATCTGCGTTCCTACAAGGATATCCACCTTACCGGACTTAAATTCGCTCAGTATCCTATCATGCGACCCGGCCTTCCCAGTGGTGTCGGAATCCATCCTGACTATACGGGCGCCTACAAATACGCGGTTCATCTCCGATTCAACTTTCTCGGTCCCTAAGCCCAAATACTTTATATAACCTGACCTGCACTTCGGGCATATATCAGGAGGAGTGGTCTTGTAGCCGCAATAGTGACAGACGAGCGACTTTTCTGCAAAATGGTATATCATAACCGCGTCACATCTCTTACATTTAATGACAAGCCCGCATTGTTTGCAGTTTACGAACGTAGAAAAACCGCGTCTATTCAGAAATATTATCGCCTGCTTATGATTCTTAAGCGTACTCTCTACGGCGTCGAGCAGCACTTTCGAAAATATCGTCACCCTCTGACGGGTGGCGAGCTCCATTCTCATGTCGACTATTTTTACCTTCGGCAACAATCTCTCTTCTACCCTCTTTGTGAGTCTTATGAGCTCATACTCACCTTGCTTTGCTTTGTAATATGATTCTAATGACGGCGTCGCGCTCCCGAGTATAAGCGGGCAATTATTTAATTTGGCTCTCTCCTCAGCCACTTCACGCGCGTGATACCGCGGAACATCGTCCTGTTTATAACTCGTCTCGTGTTCCTCATCTACTATTATGAGGCCGATGTTTTCAAATGGCGCGAATACCGCCGAACGCGCCCCGACCACTATCCGCGCTTTACCATCTTTTATCTTTTTCCATTCGAGGAACCTTTTCGCGTCGGTGAGCGCCGAATGAATAACCGCGACATGAGCGCCGAACCTGGCGATGAACCTTTCTACAGTCTGAGGGGTGAGCGATATCTCCGGAACGAGCATTATCGCCTGTTTGCCCTTGGAAAGCGCGATATCTATAGCCTGCAGATACACCTCGGTCTTACCGCTGGCGGTAATGCCGTGCAGAAGAAATGTTTTATGCTCATTCTTCTCGATGCAGCCCTCTATAGCCTTGAGCGCCTTTGACTGTTCCTCCATAAGGACATGCGGATCGGAATTTACATGATCTTCAACTTCTTCGAATTTATCTTTAAGGCGTGAACCTATGGAAGTCTTGCCCTTTTTTATACCTCCTGGTATTGCCGCGGCTATAGCTTCACCGAGAGAGCAAAAATAATTATCGCTTATCCAACCGGCGAGTTTAAACATATCGGAGCTAAGAAGAGGCTCCTTATCTATTACGGAAGCTATGGGCTTGGGATCCTTAATATTTATCGTGTCACATAAAGAGATCACATACCCGACCATCGTACGCGGCCCGAATGGCACGAATACACGCTTACCTACGGCTATATCTTCTGAGAGATGAGATGGTATGGAATAATGAAATGTCCTGTCTATCGGCAGGGCTATGGCTATCTCAGCGTACTGGGACATTAAGCGAGCTCTTTCATCACTTTCTTCATATCTTCCCAGACTAATTTTTTATCTCCGAGATTCCGGAGGAGATAGGCGGGATGAAATGTCGGCATGACTTTTATCCCGTTGTAATAATCAAACTTACCGCGCAAGGCGCTTATAGGAGTCTCGGTATTAAGAAGCGTCTGACTCGCAAACTTGCCCAATGTGCATATCACCTTGGGCTTTATTATATCGATCTGTCTTCTTAAATTATCTCGGCACGCTAGTATCTCATCCGGCGCCGGAGGTCTGTTATCCGGGGGTCTGCATTTCAGTATATTTGCAATATACACATCTTCTCGCTTTAACCCCATCGCCTCTATGATCTTAGTAAGGAGCTGCCCGGACCTACCTACGAAAGGCAAGCCTTGACAATCCTCATCTTCCCCGGGAGCCTCCCCCACGAAAATAAGTTTTGCCTTATCGCTGCCTTCGCCGAATACTACATTTTTACGCGTCTTAAAGAGTTCGCACTTTTCACAAAGGCAGACCTCATCTTTTAAGCCCTTTAGAGAGGCAGGAGGTTTTATAAAATAGCACTCTCCCATACCTGCCTCTTTCTCGAGCTTCATATAGGCTTTTATGCTTTCGATAATACCTTTAAGCTGATTATTTTCCACAATATCCTTAAGTTGCCAATTTCGCTATATCAAAACACGCCATCGGTTTCTTTATACGACCTATAGACTCTTTCATTGACTTGTCTTTATCGGGATGAAGCACGAGATCTTCGACTATTGGTCTAAGCTTATCCACACCGCTTATCCGGAATGCCGCGCGATGCTTTACGAGAAAATCGCAATTTCTAGTCTCCTGGCCAATTATCGGCGATATAACTATCATAGGCAGCTCTTTAGCCAGACTTTCGCTTACAGTTATCCCACCCGATTTAGATATCAGGACGTCCGATATTTCCATATACTCGTATACATTGTCAATAAAGCCAAGGGCCTTCACATCGCACGATATGGTGGGTTTAAGCGTCTCTATTTTGCGCACCAGGTCATCGTTATGCCCGCACACCACCGCCATCTGAACTTTAACAGATAATTTACCTACCTCTTTTACTATGGCTTCTATCGGGCCGACGCCAAACCCTCCGCCTATCACGAGGACGGTAAATACTCCGTCATTCAATCCTGTTTTATCAAATATCGCCTTCCTATCCAGTTTCTTCGAAAATACCGGTTCAACAGGTATACCTATCGCCTTTATCTGCTCCTTCATTACGCCGACCCTTAAAAGCTCCTGTCCGGCGTCATCGTTTGCTACTACATAAAAATCCGTGCATTTTGCAATCCACCATAAATGCAGCCTGTAATCGGTCACAACAGTAATAAGGCGAGTACTGCACTTGGTACGATTTTTTAAGTCCCCCACGACCTCGCTGGCAAAAAAATGGGTTGATATTATGACATCGGGCTTGGTGTCATTGATTAATTTTATAAGCTTGCCGGAATTCATCCAGTTGTTGATACGCCTTATCTTCGAAACCACAATGTTAATAAAATAATTATCGGTGAGATAGTACATTATCCCCCAGAAGGTCGGTAATTTATTTACCATAAGTAAATACGACTCGAGATATGACCACTTAAAGAACTTATTGGTATAATCCAGGGCATCTATCATCGTTACTTCCGTATCCTTCGGAGCCATCTCATCCAATGCCTTCTTTACCGCGATAGCCGCCTTTTTATGCCCTATGCCGGCCGTAGCATAAATTATAAGTATCTTCCTCATCTTCATTACCTCTCTTTTCTCTTAAAAGCCCTCTCGGCCTTTCTCTTCTCTTTTGTGGTTATCCAGCGCGCCGCTTCCATGAGATTTTTAAATATATAATTAGGTTTTATGGGCCATTTTCTGGATTCTTCCAGTGACGTCTTGCCTGATAGCACAAGCACAGTTTCAATCCCCAGCTTCGTCCCTGCCTCTACATCGACAATACTGTCTCCCACAAAATAGGTCTCGTGCGGTTTTGCTTCGTATGTCTTCATAGCGTCCTCGAGCATACCCGTTTTTGGCTTCCGGCAATTACAATTGTCTTCTTTTTTGTGCATGCAGTAATATACATTCTCTATAAAACCGCCGTGATCATTTATAGCTGCAAGCATCTTGACCGTTACCCTGTCCAGGTCTTCGCGCGAGAATAAATTTTTACCGACGCCGGCCTGGTTTGATATTATTACTACCTTAAATCCCGATTTTTTTAATAGCGCCAGCGCATCAAGCGCGCCGGGAAGAAAATGGAAATCCTTCCACTGAGTAACATAGCTATGCTCAGTCCACCCTCCGGGGTCCTTATTTATTACGCCGTCCCTGTCAATAAATATAGCTTTATCGTTCTTCCTCACAGCTTAACTTCCCCATTCTTTTGATTATCGGCCATCTCCTGATATTTAGCGTAGCTCATGAGCTGATATAGGCCGCTGCCGTAGGCGATTAAAAACCCTAAGCGTCCATCTTTATATCCCTTCTTCTGGAGATATGCCTTTAAAAACCGGCTTACAGCTTTGCGATACATCTTCAAAAACCCCATCTTTCGATTTTCCTTAAGCCACTTCTTAGCCTCAAGAGTAGTTTGATTATTTAAACTTACAAAATAATCATGAAAATTCCTATAAGAGTAATGTACTATATCGCCCTTCAAGTGCCCGCATGTTCCCTCATAAAAAACTCTAGGATGCACGTCCGCTTCCTCATACTTAAATGTCCTTTTATCAAATAGTCTATCCTTAGCAGCCGGATACCACCCCCCATGCTCTATCCATCGCGACCCGATATAGGATTTTATGGGTATGGAATAAACCTTATCCTTTGGATCACTATTTATTATTGATCTGATTTCCTCGGCAAGTTCCGGGCTTACGCGCTCATCGGCGTCAAGGCTCAAGACCCATGTATTCTTAGCCAGACCATACGCGTAATTCCTATGACGGCCCTCAATGTCCATTTTGCGCGAGAATACTTTATCGGTATATTGCCTGGCCAGACTCACCGTGTTATCGCTTGAATTATCATCAAGTACAACTATCTCATCGGCCCAGGACGCGCTTTTAAGGCAATCGGCTATATTATCCTCTTCATTCTTTGTTATAACTACCACTGAAACCGGCACTTTCATCATAGATTCTCCCTTTTTTTAAGAACCTCACCCGCCGCGGTAAATACCTCATCAACGCTTATCGACGTTAAACACTCCCTGTCTCTTCCGCAAACATTTAACCTGAAATTCCTATAGCATGGCCGGCATGGCAGGTCTTTTTTTATAACCACATTTATATCATCGCGATAAGGATAAAATCCGTATACCTTTTCATCAATAGGCCCATACAATGCCACTATTCTCTTTCCTAGCGCGTCGGCGAAACGCAGTATCCCTGTATCATTACTTATAAACAGATCACATCGCTTTACCAGAGATACCGTTCTTTCCAAAGATTCTTCGGAAAATTCAAAAACGCCGACTTTTGTTCCAAGCGAGCTCATAATACCCTCAACATCTTTTTTCTCTTTTGGCCCGGCAAATATAAAAACCTTGGCCTTATGCGCTTTTACGAGCTCGTCAATAAGCCTGGAAAATTTATCTGCCGGCCAGCGCTTAAGGTGATTATCCTTACCAAAGGCGTCCCCGCCGCACGGGGCAACGCCTATCACAAGGTCTCCGTCCTTGATACCGTTTTTTCCGAAAAAATCATCAGCCCATCGATCACTCTTAAGATCGCTGTAAATTTCAAGAGCGCACTTTTTGACATGAAGCCCGATTAACTTCAAAACATCAAGGTAGTAATCCGCCGCATGCTTATCTGTAAATCCCTCAATCTTAAATTTTTTATTTAAGAACTTCGAACGATTCTTATAATCAAGGCCGATTCTGTTTTTTATACCGGCCAGAAACGCGAAAAAACCAAACTGAACATTCAATGAAAGATCTATTGCGCAATCAATTCTTTCGCTTCTTATCTCCGATATGAAGCGCCAGTATTTTATGATAGCTAAAAAAAATGATCTTTTTTGCTCGGCCACAAAATCATCGCGTTCATAAACAAATATTTTATGCACTAAAGGATGGTTTTTGAGCAATGGAGCTGTTTTTTTATTGCAGAGATAGTAGATCTTTGCCTTGGGAAAATTATCTCGAAGATTCCGCAAAAGCGGAGTTGAAAACAGCATATCCCCGATCCCAAAGGTGTTTATAACTAAGAAAGACCTATACTTACTTTTTACCGCCATTACCTTTAATGACTCTACCAAAAAGCTCATCTATCTTATCGATAAGATCATTCCTCTGCTGGTTGGCTAAATCAATTTTTCGTTTGGTGCTTCCCACGTGGCTCAGATCAACGTCTCTGCGTCTTGCCTCATCTTCCAAATTCCAGAGTTCCAAATTTTTCTGCGCCAGCAGTGAGATCGCTTCCCCGATTCGCTTCGTCTTAGGTATACGGCCCATGTCTTCACGGGCATTATAAAGTTTAAGCTTTTCTTCCTTCAAAACGGACTTTGACACATATGCTGTAACCATAAAGCTATTTATTTCATCCTTAAGACACTTTTTTTGTGCGCTTAATATCGCAAGCTTATCCTTCATTTCCTTTTCACTAAACTTCCGCTTTTTATCAAAAAGCATTCGACGAAGGTAAAATTCTCTTATATTTTTTATGGTCAGTTTATCAACAAGGCTTCCTAAAGTTTCGGCCATCGCTGCTGCCTCCTACCCGATTTTATACTTGCCACAATAGATTCGAGTATTCGACTCATACCTATCTCGGGGCAGAACCCGGTCACCTTCTTTAATTTGGTAATGTCCGGGGCTCTGCGCCTCATATCCTCAAAACCATCGTGATACGCATTTTCATAAGAAATATGTTTTATCCGGGATTTTGATTTTGTCATTATTTTTATTTTTTTTGCAAGAGCATTAATGGTGATATTATTATTCGGATTACCAATATTAAAGACTTCACCGACCGCCTTTTTATTTTTTGCTAAAAGAATAACGGCTTTGACGGCATCTTTAACATCCGTGAAGCACCTGGCTTGCTTGCCGTCATCATAAACCGTTATGGGGTTATTAGAAAGCGCCTGCTTGACAAATCGCGGAACGACCATTCCGTATCTTCCGGTCTGCCGCGGGCCGCATGTATTAAAAAACCTGACTATCACTACCGGCAGCCTTTTCTCCCTCCAGTACGCAAGGGCGAGAAACTCATCAAGCGCTTTGGTGCAGGAATAGCTCCAGCGAGAGGTTGTTGTAGGACCCAGCGCTCTATCATCGTCTTCTTTAAATACGTGTTTTCCCGGCCTGTCCTTGCCGTATATTTCCGAAGTAGACGCCAATATAACCTTTTTACCGCCCAAAGAGCTTGCCAGTCTCAGCACTATTTCCGTGCCTCCGACATTTGTTCTTATCGATTCTAACGGATTATCTATTATAAATTTCACACCGACAGCGGCGGCAAGATGATAAATACAGTCGCAGCTCTTAACTAACCCGGCCATCAGTTTTTCGTTTAGAATAGTATCAAATTTAAATGAACATTTAGGGTTTAAGAGGAGGCGCTTAATATTATCTTTACTACCGGTTGAAAGGTTATCGATGATAACAACTTCTTCGCCGTTTTCCAGAAGTTTTTCGGCTAAATGTGATCCTATAAAACCCGCGCCGCCCGTAATAAGATTTTTCATAATGGCTTTTAACTGAAGAATCCGGTAATGGTATCCGCCACGTATATTTTCTGATCTAAGGTCATTTCAGGAAAGGCCGGGATTGAAAAAACTTCATTGGCCGCATTTTCAGACTCTCTCATCGACCCTACTTTATATTTAAGAGGCATGTAACACTCCTGCAGGTGAAGAGCTATCGGATAGTAAGTTCTCGTCTCGATACCATTATCCAGCAGATGTTTCATCATTTTTTCCTGATCCGATTTGACTCTCAAAGTGTACTGATGATAAGTATGGACATTATAAACCGGAACGTGAGGGATAATAACCGGTAGATCCTTTAGCCGCTCTTTATAGAAATCAGCGATCCCCCTTCTGGCCTCAAGCCATCTGTCGAGATATTTAAGCTTTATTCTTAATACGGCCGCCTGAAGATTATCGAGCCGGGAGTTCATACCTATTTCCGAATGTATATACCTTACAAAACTTCCGTGAACGCGTAAAACTTTTACCCTCTCGGCCAATTTTTCATCATTTGTAACTACCATGCCGGCGTCTCCGAAGGCGCCGAGATTCTTACTGGGAAAAAAACTCAGAGCGCTTATATCGCCTATGGAACCGGATTTTTTGCCTTTATATGTAGCCCCTATCGCTTGAGCGTTATCTTCTATTACTTTGAGGCCGTGTCTTTTGGCGATTATCATGATCTGATCCATATCGGCGCATTGCCCATAAAGATGCACCGGCATAATCGCTTTTGTATTTTTTGTGATCTTAGCTTCGATAAGCAGCGGATCGATATTATAGGTATTGGGATCGATATCGACAAAGACCGGCTTAGCGCCGACTGTAGAAATAGATTCGGCGGTAGCAAAAAAAGTAAATGGGGTCGTTATAACCTCATCGCCCGGTCCTATATCAAGCGCCTCGAGAGAAAGTATTAGCGCGTCGGTACCGGAAGCTACCCCGACGCCGTATTTTACGCCGCAGTATGCCGCTACTTCTTTTTCCAAGCCCGTAACCTCGGCGCCGAGAACAAAGTCCTGATTCTCTATAACTTTTTTGAGAGACGCCTCAACTTCTTGCCTTATTGCGGCATATTGCGCTTTTAGATCTAAAAGAGGTACTTTCATGTTTTTCTCCTAATAAATTATTTATTTCTAAAATATGCTATTGTTTTTAAAAGCCCGGCTTCTAATTTAACCTGCGGCTTCCATTTTAAAAGCCACGCTGCCTTCGCTATATTGGGACGCCTGACTTTAGGGTCATCTATCGGAATGGCTTCATATGTGATTTTGCTCCGTGAGCCTGTGAGCCTTACTATATCTTTCGCCAGGCTAAGGAGAGACATCTCATTTGGATTACCAATATTTGTGGGAAGAATTTCCCGAGACAGCAAAAGCTTATAAATACCGCTTACAAGATCCGAAATATAACAAAAACTTCGGGTTTGTTTTCCGGAGCCGTACATTGTTATAGATTCATTCTTTAAGGCCTGGCATATAAAATTTGGTATCGCCCTGCCGTCATTTGGCCTCATTCTTTCTCCATAAGTATTGAATATCCTAACAATTCTGGTATCTATACCATGATATCGGTGGTACGCCATGGTTATTGCTTCGGCAAATCTCTTGGCTTCATCATAAACTCCGCGCGGCCCTATAGGGTTAACATTGCCCCAATAATTTTCCGGTTGAGGATTCACGAGCGGGTCGCCGTAGACTTCGCTTGTAGATGCCAGCAAAAACACCGCTTTTTTAGCTTTTGCAAGCCCCAGCGCATTGTGCGTACCTAGCGAACCTACCTTCAAAGTCTGTATAGGATACTTCAGATAATCTATCGGGCTTGCGGGAGACGCAAAGTTGAGTATATAATCTATCCGGCCTTTAATATTGATATACTCTGTAACGTTGTGCTTTATGAACTCGAAATCCTTACTCTTAAGAAGATGCCGCACATTGTCAATATTGCCGGTTATAAGATTATCCATACATATAACCTTATAACCTTTACCGATAAATAGATCTGAAAGGTGAGACCCTATAAAGCCCGCTCCGCCCATTATGAGTACGCGCTTTTTCATTTATTTTTAAACCATTCTACAGTCAGTTTTAGGCCTTCGTTGAATTGGGTTAAATTTTTCATCCTCAAAAATTTTTTCATCTTACTTATATCTGCGTATGTAGTCCTCACGTCGCCCCTTCTTTTAGGCGCATACTTAGGATTTATAGCCGTTTTTAATATTTTATTGAGTTCGTTCACAATGTCCATAACTGATATCGATGTTCCGCAGGCGACATTGAATGTCTCTCCTGATATCCCGGGTATGATACACGCGTTCAAATTTGCCTGCACCACATTACCGACGTATGTAAAATCTCTTGCCTGTTTCCCATCCCATTCAACCACAGGGGATTTCCCTTTAAACATATTAAATATAAACATAGGTATTACCGCTGAATATTTAGACTCCGGGTTTTGTCTCGGGCCGAATACGTTAAAATATCTAAGCGACACTGTTTCAAGGCCGAAGGTTTTTGCAAATGTTATGCAATAATGTTCAGCCGCCAGTTTAGAGACACCATAAGGCGATATAGGAACGGCTAAATCCGTCTCTTTTTGCGGAAATTTCTTCACATCGCCGTAAGCGGAGCTTGATGACGCATAGACCACCCTTTTTACTCCGGCCTTTTTGGATTCCATCAGGAGGTTTAGCGTCCCGAATACATTTATATCATTTGTGGTAAATGGATCGTCTACCGATTTCGGAACCGAGCGGAGCGCGGCCTGATGTATTACATAATCTATGTCCTTAAGGGCGCGCTTAAGGGCTTTTTTGTCTCTGATGTCGCCTTTGATAAAATCTATATTTTTTCCAAACGGCCTGAGATTTTCTAGTTTACCGGTAATAAGACTGTCTAGGACCCTTACACTTGCCCTGCGCCTCACCAGCTCCTCTACAATGTTTGAACCAATAAATCCAGCTCCGCCGGTTACAAGATACCTGGCCATTAGATCCTCACTATGTTACGTTTCGATTTTATCCCTTTTAAAATATTCCTCGTATCTACTACGAGATCGGAATTTTCCGCAACGAATTTATAATCTATTCCCGAATGGTCAGTAACTATAACCACACAGTCGGAATCGCGAAAAGCATTTTTGCCGAACTTTAAGCCTTTTAGATTTATTTTCCCTATCTTCAGATACGGCAGGTGCGAATCATAGTAGGATACAAGCGCGCCCTTTTCTAAAAGAATGTCTATTATCTCGAGTGCTGGAGACTCGCGCAGATCCTTTACATCCTTCTTATAAGCGACGCCCATTATAAGTATCTTTGAGCAGCGAACCGGTTTCCTCCTGTAATTAAGGGCTTCTGTCACCTTATTTACAACATAGTGTGGCATTTCGGAATTTACCTGGGAAGCAAGATCTATAAAACGAGCTTCGAACCCCTGCATTCTAGCCTTCCACGAAAGGTATATCGGATCCACCGGAATACAGTGGCCGCCGACGCCCGGGCCCGGGTAAAAAGGCATGAAACCGTAAGGCTTCGTCTTCGCGGCATCTATGACTTCCCAAATATTTATATCCATCTTATCGCACATCAGCATGAGCTCGTTCACTAAGCCGATATTGACTATCCTGAAAGTATTCTCCAATAACTTCACCATCTCGGCAACTTTGGCCTAGGATACAGGCACTACCGTATCTATGACTTGCCTATACAATAGCATTGCTATTTCCGTGGAATTCTTTGATATGCCGCCTATTACCTTTGGGGTGTTTTTGGTGTTATATCTAGCGTTACCCGGATCTATTCTCTCCGGTGAGAAGGCAAGATAAAAATCCATCCCCTCTTTCAAGCCTCCTGACTCAAGCACAGGAAGTATAACCTCCTCTGTAGTGCCCGGATAAGTTGTAGATTCAAGCACAACTATCTGCCCACGTCTCATGTGCTTCTTGATATTCTTTACGGCTGATACTATGTAGGAGACGTCCGGCTCCTTAGTCTTGTATAGCGGGGTGGGCACGCATATTATTACAGCATCCGATTTTTTTATATTTCTAAAATCCGTAGTCACCATAAGAGAGCCTTCTGAAATGGCTTTTTTTATATCCTGGGAAGGCACATCTAGTATATAGGACTTGCTATTTTTTAACCTATCAACCCTATCTTTATCTACGTCTATGCCATATACCTTAAAGCCCTTACCTATGAAGGTCATTGCAAGCGGCAGCCCCACATAGCCTAAGCCTATTATCGCTATCTTTGCCTTCTTGGATAATATCTTTTCTCTAAGCTTTTCGTGCATACACGCTCCCGTTCCTTTAATTCAGATACTCCTGCAGGGCGCTCTTCCAACCACGCATTTTATATCCGCTCACCTTTGCAAATTTTGAATTGTCCATCACCGACATCGATGGCCTTCTGGCCGGCCTGGCGAGCTCTTTTGAGGATATAGGCAGGATCTTCGCTTTTATGCCAGAAATCCTGACTATCTCTTTCGCGTATCTATACCATGAAACACGCCCTGAGTTTGACACATGATAGACCCCGAAGTCCTTTATTCTTTTGTCTATCAATGCTCGGATCGCACTTGCCAGGTCTTTCGTATACGTCGGAGAACCCACCTGATCATTCACAATTTTAAGGATCCCGGCTTTTTCAGCCTTTACTATAACAGTATCCACAAAATTTTTGCCGTGTTTCCCATAGAGCCAGCTGGAGCGCAGTATAAAATATCTCTTAAGCGTTTTTTTTACCTCAACCTCACCTTTAAGCTTCGAATCGGCATATACCCCTAAAGGACTCGCCTTATCGCGCTCTTTATAAGGTTTATTCTTCTTACCATCGAACACAAAGTCAGTGCTAATATATACGAGTATCGCGTCGATAGATTTACAGGCAAGCGCCACATTCTTTGTACCGTCTGTATTTATGCGGTAGGCTTTCTTCCTGTCGAGCTCACATCCGTCTACATCGGTC
>Ga0268276_1000337_pt1 | contig 56473 bp, 56 predicted proteins | sample saktaG_4_FD_190145 | JGI IMG/M metagenome (GOLD analysis project Ga0268276, IMG submission 190145) | Saline water microbial communities from Sakinaw Lake, British Columbia, Canada - sak_2010_1_5_45m | ecosystem: Environmental > Aquatic > Non-marine Saline and Alkaline > Saline ...
AAGGAACACCCGGGCCAGGGGGAACGCCTTCCAGGACCGCTGCACATCCTACCTCGAGGCGGAGGGCTACGCTGTGCACAATCAGAAGACGGCCAGCCGAGCGATCCCGATCAAGGGCAAGATCGTCTGGGTCTCACAGCGTAACGACGTCTTCGGGGCGTTCGACCTGGTCGCGGTCAAGGCGGGAGAGAAGGTCCGCTTCATCCAGGTGACTCTCGACTCGAGCGTGGCGAAGCGGGTCAAGGAAGTAAGCGGGATCCCGTGGCCGCTCGAGTTCATGACGGTCGAGCTGTGGCAGGGCAAGGACCGCGCGGAAGTGGCCGTGAGTCTCTTCGACGGGGAGGGCTTCCGGGAGGCCGGCAGGTATCTCCGCGGCGTGTTTTACCAGAAAGAAGCCAGTCAGGGAGAGCGGCGATGATGCGGATAAGCCCTAGGATAGGGGCGGACCGGCCCCAGGATACCGTCGACGGTTCAAGAAAGGCCTCCGGGACCATCGGGACAGGGAAATGCGAGACCTGCCTGAAGAAGCTCAAGCCAGGGCGTCATGGCGAGCGGAAACGGTTCTGCTCTTTGGACTGTCGCCGGCTGGCCTGGGCTGTTCGGGCTTTGGCTGAAGCTCTCGCAGCCGGCCATGCGGACGGTCTCCGGCACGATCTCCGCCGGCTCGGGGAGGCGGCTTGAATGAGCGGAAAGAAGCGAAGCGGCGAAAGGCCTACTTGGGGGTCATCCTCAGGACGCGCGGCCATCTCCCGCGGCGGGCTGTCAGGGAGTGGGGCATGAGTCAGTACGAGCTCCTCGCACGGGGCAGCCGGCGCCTGCGGGATATCGACGACCTGTCCATGACGGCCTGGTACTTGTCCGCCCCGGCATGGATAGAGGCAGAGGCGAAGACGCTCTGGGGGCGTGGCTGGGCACAGGGCAAAGAGGTGGACGGCTGATGGACATCATAGACGCGATCCGCTCCCGGAAAGTCTTTGGGGTGCTGTTCAAGGACTTGAACTCCTGGGCTACCTGGCTCGTTTGTCTTAAGGCGTGGTTCGGCTTAGAGATGACGCCCGCGGAGGTTGAGATCTACCGGAAGCATACAGGGAGGACGGATCCGCCGACGAAACCCTTCCGCGAGATTTACCTGGTAATTGGTCGTCGTGGGGGCAAGTCATTTGTCTCGGCGTTGGTCGTCGTATTCCTCGCCGTTTTCATCAAGTGGCCGCTCGGGATCGAGCTTGGCTACATCATGATCATCGCGGTTGACCGGCGGCAGGCCCAGGTCGTATTCAACTACGTGAAGAAGATCCTTCAATTGCCGGCGTTCCGAAACATGATCGCGGCCGAGGGCAAGGAAGAAGTCCGGCTCAACAATAACATCGTGATCTCGGTGCAGACCTGTTCATATAAATCCTCGAGAGGTTATCAGATTTTGGCCGCCGTATGCGATGAAAATTCTTTCTATAACGTGGAGGGGGTGAATCCGGCCGAGGAGATCATGCGAAGCCTCAGGCCTTCGCTCGGAGGCATGGCGGGGTCGATGTTGATTCTCCCGTCTACGGGATTCCAAAAGGCCGGCCCGCTCTGGACCGCTTACCGGGACAAGTTCGGCAAGGATGACCCGGAGGTGCTGGTCTGGACCGGGTCCACCCGCGATCAAAACCCCGAATACTCCGCGACTGTTATCGACCGGGCGCTCAAGGAAGACTACGCCGCCGCGGCCGTGGAGTATGGGATCGACGGCCAGTTTTTCAGGGCCGACCTGGAGAGCTATTTGAGCTCCGAAGCGATCGAGGCCGTCACGGCGCCCGGCCGATACGAACTGCCTTGCGTCAAGGGCATCACATACCAGGCATTTCACGACAGCTCGGGGGGCAGAGGCGACGCGGCGGTTTTGTGTGTCGTTCATCGTGAGGACGAGAAGGTGGTCCAGGACTGCATCAGGATCAAGAAGAGCCCTCACAACCCGCAGGACTGTACGAGGGAATTCGCTGAAATCGTGAAGAGTTACGGGATCTCGAGCGTGACCGGAGACCGTTACGCGGGGTCTTGGAACAGCTCCGAGTGGCAAGCGCACGGTTGCACCTATAAGAACGCCGAACTATCGAAGAGCGACTACTATCTGGAGTTCCTGCCGATCGTGATGAGGGGCGGTTGTGAGCTTCTGGATAATAAGCAGCAGGCGGCTGAGCTCCGACAACTATTGAGGAGGACGGGAAAGGGCAAAGATACGGTAGATCATCCGCCGAATTTGCATGATGACAGTTCCAATGCCTGTGCTGGCGCCATCGTGGAGGCCAGCCGTAACTCGGACGAGTGCGGCTTCGAGGCGCACTCAGTCGGCGATGACGAGGACGATGACGATGACCGCCCGTCGAATATCAGTGTATTACACCGGCTCATCCGGTTTTGAGATAAATAATTTACAGGAGGTTAAACATGTCAACGGAAAAGGAAAAGTATCTGAAGCTCAAAGGAGAGCTGGAAAGTCTCAACTCGAGAATCATCGGGGTGGAGTCCGAGGGACGGCAGCTTCAGGCCGAAGCGGGCCCGGCTGAGCATGAAGCGCTGAAATTCGAGATTGCCGAGCACCCGCAAGCCAAGGACCGACGAGCGGCCGTCCGGAAGGCGGTCGAGCGGATGGCCGAGATCTCGGTCGAGGTTGAGGCGGGCAGAAAACGGATGAAGGCTATGATGGAACTCTTGCCCGAATTTCGGGTCAGCGCACGCCAGGAGATCCAGGACGCCTGCAAAAGGTCGTTCCAGAAGCCGCTCACGGCGTACGCTGCGCGGCTCCGGGAGGCGGCAAAGGCAAGGGCCGGGCTCAATGAAACGTACGACCAGATAACACGACAATATCAGGAGATCGACGTGCCGGTCGACGGCTTTTTCGAGAAATCCGGCCCGCTCGCCATATGCGAAAGCCAGTATGCGGGAACCGCGATCTACGTGACCTGGGAAAGATATCTGGAAAAGATGAAGGCCCTCGGTTTCGATGTGGACTGAGGCCAGCTGAAGGAGACGACCATGAACAAATGGGTACAAGAAGAGGCCCTGCGGCGCGATGCCACGTGGAGTCGCACTCATGGCGGGACGCTCAAGCCGCTTGCTAAGGCGATTTTCAAGCAGACCGGCGCGGAGGTCAGGTCGATCGACGAGGCACGCCGGGTCATCTGGCACAAGATCACGTCCGAGGTCCGGGACAGGATGGGCGATATCGTGCGGATCGACGGGATCGATACGAAAGACTTCCTGCGCAAGCCGGCGGTCCTTTACGGCCATGACTATAAGTCCATGAATCCCGTTCCTGTGATCGGCAAAAACGTGGGCTTCCAGGTCTCCGGGAAGGACCTCTACGCCGGCACGCGATTCCTGGATCCGAAAGAGGTGTCGGCGAAGCTCGGGGACCTGGTCAACGACTGCTGGATTCTGAACAAGCAGAAGCTCCTGGGCTGGTCGATCGGCTTCCTCCCGGTCCCAGGCGAGACAAGAAACATCATCGAGGGCGGCCGGGTCGTCGGCCAGGAGTACATGAAAACGGAACTCCTCGAATACTCGAACGTCATCATCCCGGCAAACCAGGAAGCGGTGAATGACGCGATCTCGCGCGGGCTCGTATCCAAGTCTTTGATGAACCTCGGGGGCCAGGTGTCCGGGACGACGCCCAGCGGGCCGGTCTATTACTACAAGTGGCTCGAGGAGTCGGACGTCGCCGGCGACAAGGTCCGGGCGGTCCTCTCGATGCTGGAGTTCTGTCAGCGGAAGCTCAAGATCGAGACGCTTCTCCTCGCGTGGTATCGCCTCTGCGACCCGCGGGACCGGGGCGCGATGATCCTGGGGCCACGGGCGACGAAAGCCTTTGTGGAGCTTCAGGCCAACTCGAAAGTCTGCCTGTGTGCCGATCTCTCACCGTTCGACCTTCAACTCGCTGCGGGACATGAATGTCATCATATTTGGCTGGAGGCGCAACCACCGGAACGGTTTGCGATCCTCGACGCGGAGGCGCGTGAGCGGTCAGCGACCGCCTTTGCCTGGATGATGTGGCAAGAACTCCGAGAGCGCCGCGAGAGGGGCTGGCGGGGCAGCTATTCCGTCGAAGGGTGAAGAGGATGCCTTTCAACGATAAGGACGTGGGCACGGCGTCCGGGCCTCCGGAGTCTCCGAGGTATACGACTCTGTACGGCGAAGGATCCCGCTGGCGCCGTTGGCCGGCCTGGATCGGCGGCCGGGTCCGCTGGCTGGGCTTCACGCGGCAGAGCATCCAGCTCGCGGAGCGGGAGTTCGGCGACAGCTTCAACGGGATCTTCGAGTATACGGGCACGTGCGATCGGTCCTTGCGGCTTCCCGTCCTTTTATGGCTGGGGCTTCTCGCCGGCGATTCTGGACTCCGTATCGTTGACGTCATGGACTGGGTTGACCGGATCGATGAGAAGGGCTGGTATCGGATCTGGGTGCGGCAGTTCTTGCCGTTGCCCTGGGTTTACGCCTGGATGATCCGGCCGTTCAGGCCAAAGAAAGAACGCCCGGGCGGGCGAGGAGGAAAATCATGTCCGATGTAAAATATTTGATTCAGGTCGACGCCGCCGCCGCCGTCACTTCCATCCAGAAGCTCGATGCCGCCTGGGACGGGCTGAACAAGAAGGGCAAGGAGACGAAGGAGGTCGCCGGAGAGGCGGCCACGGCCCTCGGAAACCTAGCCAAGGAGTTTACTATTGGGGCGCTGGCCGCCCGGGGGATCGAAGGCGCGCTGGGCGGCCTCAAGAACCTCTTCGGCTCCGCGGTCAAGGGCGCGATTGACGAGGAGGCATCCCAGCACCGCCTTGTCACGGCCCTGGAGATGACCGGCCGGGCCAGGCAGGGCGGAATCCGCGACCTACTGAACTTCGCCGAGGGACAAGCCAAGGTCACTGTCTACACGCATGAGCAGATCGAGGCGACCGCAACGATGCTGGCCCAGCTGACCAAACTCGACCGGGACGGCATCAAGGCGACCACGAAGGGCATCATCGGCTTGGCCTCTGTCATGGGGCCGGACGAGGGTGGGTTGGAAGGGGCGACGCGAATGGTCGTCCGGGCCCTCGAGGGAAACATGCAGGGGCTCCGTCGCGTCGGGATCTCCATCGACGAGACCCTGCCGAAGGGCCAGCAGCTCATCGAACTCTAGCGGCGGCTCGCGGAGCTCTACCCCCGCGCCACGGCCGAACTCGAGACGATGGGCGGGAAGGTTAAGCAGGTGGGGAAGGAGTGGCACGAGTTCTGGGAAAAATTCGGGGCAGGAATGATCGAGGTCAGCCACGCCCCGGCAATCTTGGGAGCCACCAATGATGCCCTTGGTTGGTTACGGGAGAAGATAGGTGCGGGTGCCCTCGACGAGGACTTCCGGAGGGCCACCGACCGGATCAAGGAGTTCCAGCTGGGCCTCTCTGTCGTGCGGCCGACGATGAAAGAACTCGGGGACGAGATGGGCCAGGGCGAGGCGCACTGGCTGGCTTATGCGAAGCGAACGGCCGAGCTCGACGCCTGGTTCGTCAGCATTCGGCCGAAGGCCGAGGCCGTCATGGCGGTTTTCAGCAAGTTCCTTCATGGCGCCGACCCGGCCCCGATCTACGATCTGGCCGCGGCGATGAAGGAACTCGGCGTCAAGTCGACGGTCATGCTCACGAACGAACTCACGGGCGCCAAGACGGCTCTCTCCGCGATGCTGGCGACGGGTACCGAGGCCCCCGGCGTGATCGAGGCGATGCAGAAGAAGGTTGCGGACCTGACGGCACAACTTCGGGGAGCCGCGGAGAGCTTCGACCAATTAACCCTGCGACTTTTCAGCACGGCTCGCCACCGCCTCCCTCTCGAACCGCTTCCCGTCTCCATTACGGAGAAGACCGAGGCCTTACCCAAGCCGAATGCGCAAAGACAGGCCGCCCTCCAGGCGCAGTTCGATTGGCTCAATGCGGAGCATATCAAGGAGGCAGGGGCGGCCATTCAAATGGCTAATATCTGGGAAAATGCAATGGGGACGATGCTGTCCAGTATCGTGTCTTTCGGCTCTGGCGTGGGGAGTGTTTTCGCCGGAGTCGGCGACATCTTCGGGAACTTCATTAAGACGGGAATCAGCGGAATCGAAATGATGGCCTTGGCGCAACTATCGGCATCGAAGAAGGTCATCATGGCCAAGAAAAATGAATCCGTCGCCAACTACATTGCCAGCATCTTCGCCAAGTTCCCGCCCCCCTTCAATTTCATCGCGGCGGCTGGAGCTTTTGCCCTCGTCAATGCCCTGTTCGCCAAGATCCTGAAGTTCGGACAGGGGTTCGAGGGCGTCATCTCCCGGCCGACGCCGATCCTTGTGGGTGAGGCCGGACCGGAGTATGTCAGTGTTACGCCCATGTCGCGGGGCAGGTCGTCCGGCAGGGCCATGCTGGCAGAGGGTCCAGGGGTTCCCGGGATGGCGATGGCCGGAGGCGGGAGCTCCATCGTCAACAATTTCAACGGTCCGCTCGTATCGACCGTCCGGCTGTCGGACGCGGATATAGTGATGGCCGGAGCGAAGGTAAAGAACCAGGTTGTCTATCAGATGCGCCGGCTGGGGAGGTGACGGATGGCCCTCTTCGACTTCCTGAGAGTCTTGCCCCGGCCAACGAAGGACCCGGTGAAGAACGCCCGCCAACGAGACCTGGCCGCCAAATTCGTCGATGTTAAAATCCTCTGGCTTAATGCTGGCATTAACCTCGCCTACGTCACCCGAAATCCGTACGTGGCGGAGAAGCTCTACGACAAGATCCTGGTCGGGATAGAGGAGCTCTGTGAGCTCGAGCGCAACTTTCCCGGCCTCCTTGACCCTCCTCCGGAAGAACTCATGGCGATGATAGAAAAAACGAAGCAGATCCGGCTGGCGGAGATGACGCGGCAGAGACCGCAAAGGCCAGCGTGGTGATCACCACGGCGGAGGAACGGTGCCGCCCCTACTTCACGAGGCGTTTTTCGAGGAAGGCGTCGATGTCCTTCTTGCGGAAGAGGACCTTCTTCTCGAGTTTGATGAATGGCAAACCTCGGCTTTTCATGAGCCTGTCAACCGTCGCACGACTGACGCGCATGTACTCCGCCGCCTCCGCTTTAGTCAGGAACGCCCGCTCCGTCATTAGAGGGGGATTATATCCTGAAACCTACCCGAAAAATAGTACTTGACATTATACGCCTCAATATGCAACGATATGAGGCGTAAGGCAACGACAATGATGGAAAACATGTACAGCATCAACGAGATCTGCAAGAAATTCGGCGTTGCCCGGAGGACGGTCCATCACTGGATCGCCACGAAGCAACTCCGGGCTTTTCATCTGGGCGGGAAGCGCCTGACGCGGGTCTGGGAAAAGGACCTGTTAAGGTTCGTTCGAGGCAGGACGAAATCTCATAAGTAAGGGAGGACACAAATGGCAAAGACGAACGGGCGGACGGCGCGGCCCAAGAAGAGCGCCGAGATGAGCATCGGCGGGCCCTTGGACGTCCAGCTCACCAAAGGGACGCTCGAGGATCTTCTCAACGGAAGCCAAGTAACTATCAACACGGGCAATGCGATGGAGTTCTACCTGGCGCTCAAGACTGGGGACAAGGACGCGGTTGTTAACTTTAGCCCCTGGTTCGATGCGTCCAATTGCCAGGTAAAGATCGAGAACAGCGTTGCGATCGACGGCGAGTTCGCGGACGCCATTGAGGTCATTCTCCGCGATAGGGAAGACCGGAGCGTCGGCCTCGAGTTGAATGTCGAACAGGCTGAGAAGTTAGCCGGGATCCTTCAACTTTACACGCAGGCCCGCAGAGGGTACGAGGCGCTCAAAGCTGACCAACCCACCACCTGACTCTTCCTCCGGCCCGGGGCGAGGTCCTGGGCCGGGTGAAAGGCCAGAGGAGGCTACCATGAACGAAGAGAAGCGCAGACCGTATCTCTCGGGCCGGACTTGCGGCCGCTGCATCGTACCGCTCACGACTACGGAGTACCGGGAAGGCGGCTGGCTCTTCGTGACTTACGCATGCCTGAAATGCGGCTTCCGGCAGGTCATTACCTTTTCGCCGCACGAGCTCGAGGAGTGGGCCAGGCGGGGCGCCAGGGCCCGGGCCGCGACGAATTCGATGATCTGAGGAGGAGACCATGAAAGCAAAACGTGAACGGAATCTGAAACAGATCGGGGACCGCTGGTACTTCGACTTCTCGCTCGCCGGAAAGAGGTATATCCGCCTCGGCGGAAGGACCAAGGAAGAGGCCCGCGACGCGATGGCCAGGCTCCGGGTCGAGCTCCTCGAGGGTCCGAAAGGCGGGGCGGCCGACGTAGAGGATCCGCTCTTTAAGGACTTCGCCAAGGAATACATCGAACTCTACGCGAAGCCAAACAAAAGATCCTGGGAACGCGACGAGCGATCGATCGCCCACCTTGAAAAATCCTTCGGCGGCCGGCGCCTCTCGCAGATCTCGCTTCTCCAGGTCGAGAGGTACCGCGTCGCCCGGCTGGACCAGGTCTCGCTGGCCACGGTGCACCGCGAGCTCGCCTGCTTGAAAGGGATCCTGAGCAAAGCGATCGATTGGGAAAAACTCCCTACCTTCCCGCTAAGGAAGATCAAGATCGACCTCAGCCAAGAGCAGCGCCGCGAGCGCATCCTCACTCTCGACGAAGAGGGGAGACTCCTCTCCGCAGCGGCTCCGCACCTTCGGCCGATGATCGTCCTGGCGCTTCATACGGGCATGCGGCGCGGCGAAGTGCTGAAACTCCGGACCGAGAGCGTCGATCTCAGGACCAGATTCATCACAATCCCCAAGGAAAACTCGAAGAGCAAGAAACCGCGGAAGATCCCGATGGATAGCGTCGCCCTGGAGCTCCTCGAAAGGCTCTTCCCGTCGGATCCCGGGTTCATCTTTCATAAGTCCGACGGCCGGCCCTACAAGAATATCTGCGAGGCCTTCCAGTCGGCTTGCCGGCGAGCGAGGAAGGATCCGACAGATCCGCGCGACAAAGGCATCCAGGACCTCCGCTTCCATGACCTCCGGCACACGTTCGAGACGCGGGGCGTCGAGCGGGGCATGAATCTGGCCAACATGCGGGATATCATGGGCCACAGCTCGATCGACTTTTCGCTCAGCCACTACTATCACGCGGACGCTGCGCGGCTTCTGGACGACGTCGAGAAGCTGGCCACTTTGCCCGCCGAACACGAAAGGCAACACGAAAGATTACCGAACTAGGTCCGGGTCAAGTGATTGACCTGTAGTCAATAACGCCTCCCCAGGGACGGGACTCAAAATCCCGTCCGGGGCAACTCGGGTGTGGGTTCGATTCCCTCCACCGGCATGGACTCGAGTGCGACTATCTCCGTTCCACCCGTCTGGCAAACGTGGTGGAGCCGTGGCAAGCGATGGGATCATTCAAAACTTTCCCCGTAAACACAACATATTGCTTGACAAACGGGAATTCACGCTATATATAGTCTAGTATGGGGAAAAGAATTCGGTCGGTTTTTGTGCGTTCCGGCCTACCCAAGGATTGCGCGCCCCTGCTGATCTGTCCGTATTGCCATCAGCTTTTCGGAGCCTACGGCGAAATGAGGAAAAAGCCCAGGTCTCCCGAAAAGGCCAGCGTCCGAATGGCTCGGGATCTTCAGGTAGACGGTAGAGCTGGTTGAGCCTCCGAAAGGGCCCCTGTCGCTAAAACGCAGGAAACTCAGCGGTTTTCTCGAGAGGAATTCCGGGTGGGTTTTTCCCCTTCCTATTGGCAATAAGAGCGATGATGATCCGACTAAATATTATGAAGTTCGCTTCCCAAGGAGGAGCCATGTCCAAACGAAGTCTCGCGATATTCGCTTTAGCCGTCCTCTTTATCGCGACCGCCCTCTCCGGGGCCGAGGTCAAGCTGACGGCCCTGACCCTTCAGGCCGGTAAGACGATCGAAGTCAATTTCGCCAAGACATCACGGGCCCCTTCCCAAGCGGCCATGAAGGCGATTCTCATCTATGACAACGGACAGGCGTCGGTCAAGCTCAGCTACCAGAAAATGGAGCCGGCCGTCCTCTTCGCCGGGGATATCTCGGCCTTCGTCCTCTGGGCCGTGACCATCGACGGTTCCGTCCAGAACCTGGGCGAGGTCGTCGCCGACAAGAAGCGCGCCTCCGGTTCCCTGCAGGGCTTCACCGGCAAGAAGGTCTTCGCCCTGATGGTGACGGCCGAGCCGTTTGCCACCGTCACCCGGCCGACCGAGTACGTCATCTTTGTTTCGGGCGAGGTCGGGGGTGGGGACATCCAAAACACGCCCTTCTCCTTCACCAACTTTTCGACGGGCTACAAGCCCGCCCTCAATTCGATATCCGGCATCCAGTACAACGACCCCACGCCCGCGGCCGTCAAGCAGGCCACCAAAGCCATCGAGATCGCTAAAAAAATGGACGCGGGCTCGGTCAATCCGAAAGCCATGGACGGTGCGACGGTAGCCTTCGGCAAGGCCATGGCCGCGGCGGGCAACAAGAAGGTCATGGCCGACCAGGCCCGAGTCGCCGCCCAGCTGGCCTCCCAGGCCATCAAGGATACCATCAAGGCCAACGAAGCCAAGGCTGCCGCCGAAGCCGAAGCCAAGCGGCAGGCGGAAAAGGCGGCCCTCGTGAATAGGGCGACATCGGCCGAGGGCGAATCGCAGCGGATCGCCCAGGAGCTCAAGGAAGTCGAGGTCCAGAGGGAAGCCCTGGCCAGCGAAACCAAGAACCTGGCCCTGCTCACGGAGAAGCTCACCGCCGAAAAGGATGCCATCGCCGCCGATCGGGATGCCGTCAAGGCCGAACGGGAAGCGATCAAGAAGGAGCGCGACGACCTGGCTGGGATGCTCAAGGGCGCCCTGTCTTCCGTGGCCGAGACCACCGAAACGGCCCGCGGCGTCATCGTCAGCCTCTCCGGCATCCTTTTCGACGTCGGCAAGGCGACGCTCATGCCGGCCGCCCAGCTCTCGGTGGCCAAGCTGGCCGGGATCCTCACGGTCTTTCCGACCATGAACTTGAGCATCGAAGGCTACACCGATTCCACGGGCTCGATCGAGCTCAACATGAGGCTGTCCGCGGACCGGGCCCGCTCGGTCTACGAATTCCTGCTGGGCCAGGGGATCTCCAACAACCGGATGAGATACCAGGGCTTCGGTCCCGACAATCCGGTCGCCCCCAACGACACGGAGGCCAACCGGGCCAAGAACCGGCGGGTCGAGGTCGTCCTGACCCAGGCGGTGAAAATCCCGTAGCCGCGTATCGCTAATTCATTATTCTACAGAACTTTTCTGCCTCCCTCTACGTCTCTATGGTTATAAGCCGACGTTCGAGGTGTATCATGAAAAAATGGATTCTCCGCGGTATGTCCCTTGTGCTCCTCCTGACGTTCTTCTATTTCCTGTTCGCCTGCGGCAAGAAAAAGGAGGAGATGAAGCTCGTCTCCGCCACCCGGGGCGACATCCGGGAAAAGGCCCTGGCCGTAGGTACGATCGAACCGGAGAAGGAAACCAAGGTCAAATCGACCATCCCCGGGATCGTCGCCGAGGTCCTGTTCAAGGTCGGCGACGCCGTACAATTGGGAGCGCCCCTCTTCAAGATCTCGCCTAATCCGACCCCCCTCGAGTACGTGGAGGCCCGCCGCAGCATGGAGCTGGCCCAAGTGACCATGCAGAAGCTCAAAAACGACTGGACGCGTCAGATCGAGCTCTATAAAGGGAACATCATCTCCCGGTCCGAAATGGACGCCACCGAGGCCTCCTACAGGGAAACCGAGCTGAGGTACAAGACCGCCGCGGAACGACTCGAGCTCCTGGAAAAGGGACGGATCCACATGTCCAACAGGGAGATCGACTCCCTGCTCAGGTCCCCGATCACCGGCATCGTCCTGTCCCAGAGTGTCTTCCAGGGCGACCCCGTCGTCCCCCTGACCAACTACCAGCCCGGCACCGAACTCTGCTCCCTCGCCGACATGACCAACCTGCTTTTCAAGGGCACGGTCGACGAGATCGATGTCGGCAAGATCACGGACGGGATGGACGCGGAGATCCAGATCGGCGCCCTGCCCGATACGAAGATCCTGGCCCGCGTCGACCGGATCTTTCCTAAAGCCAAAAAGGAAGGCAACGCCACCCTCTTCGATATCTGGATCGGGATCAAGCAAACGGCCGGCGTGACCCTGAGGGCCGGCTTCTCGGCGACGGCGAGCATACAGATCCGCGAGCGGAAGCAGGTCGTTCTCATTCCCGAGCGCCTGGTGACATTCGAGGACGGCAAGAAGTTCGTCGAGGTCGCCGATAACGGTGAAAGCAAGGGCGAACCGAAGACCCGCAAGGTCGAGATCCAGACGGGTCTCTCCGACGGCCTGAACATCGAGATCCTGTCCGGGTTGAAAGAAGGCGATAATGTCGTCGAAAGGCCGCCCCGCGAGATCAAATAAATGATCGGGATCTTTTTCCGCAACCTGTTCCGGGACCTCGTCCGCCAGCCCTTGCGCACCGCCCTGACCCTGTCCGGGGTCGTCTGGGGCACCTTCTCCGTCGTCCTGCTCATCGCCTTCGGTGACTCCGTGTCCAAGGCCCAGATCAAGCGGTTCCACGGCATGGGTCAGGGCATCGTCCTGGCCTTCCCCTCGCGGACGACCCTTCCCTGGCAGGGACTCCTGAAAGGCAAGGCCGTGCGGATCACTCCCGAGACGGTCGAAGCGATCCCGGAAAAGGTCCCGGGCATCGAGCTCATCAGCCCCGAATTCGTCGGCAGCCGCCTGATCAGTTACGGGCGAAAGGAATACCGAAACACGGTCCGGGGCATCAACCCCGCGTTCGAATTGATGCGCAACACGATCGCCGCCAAGGGGCGGTTCATCGACGCCGAGGATATGGGCGCCCGGAAAAGGGTCTGCTTCATCGGGGACGTCATCGCGACGGACCTCTTCGAGAACGAAGAGCCGGTGGGGAAAGCCGTTTTCATCGACAGCGTCCCCTTTACCGTCATCGGGGTGATGCGGGTCAAACTCCAGAACTCGAACTACAACGGCCAGCGCGACGAGCGCTGCGCCTTCATCCCCTGGACGACCTACGCCTCACTCTACGGCGCCAAGTACGTCTCGAATTTCATTTTCCGTCCCCGCGACCTTGGCCGGAGCAAAGCGGTGACCGAAGACATCAAAAAGCATCTCTCCAAGCTCGCCGGCTTTTCCCCCGCCGACCCGGACGCCCTCTCCATCTGGGACACCCTGGAGTTCGAAAAAACGTTCACGACCTTCTTCCTCGCCTTCACGGTCTTCCTCGGCGTCATCGGCTCGTTCACGCTCCTCGTCGGTGGCGTCGGCGTCGCTTCGATCATGCGGGTCGTCGTGGACGAACGGACGCGGGAGATCGGCGTCAAGCTGGCCGTCGGTGCCCGCCGCCGGACGATCCTCTGGCAGTTCTTCAGCGAATCGCTCGTGATCATGCTCCTCGGCGGGGCCGTCGGGTTCGGCCTTTCGGCCGGCGTTCTCCAGGCGACCAAAGCCATGCCGGCCGGCGGTTTCACCGAGTTTGTCGGAATCCCCGTCCTCAACCCTCTCGTCATCGTCTCCACGATCCTGATCCTCCTCGTCATCGGCGTCGTCGCCGGGATGATCCCGGCCCGGACGGCCGCGTCGACCGACCCCATCGAGGCCTTGAGGAAATAGGATGAACCTGACCCTGCCCCGTTTTTTCTGGAGCGAGTACCGGAAGCGCCGGAAGAAGGCCGCGCTCATCACCTTCGCCCTCTTCTGGGGCACGCTCTCCATCCTCCTCCTCATGGCCTTCGGCCAGGGCATGTCCGCCCAATTCCGCGTCGCTTTCAGCGGCCTGGGCGACACGCTCATCATGGTCTACGGCGGGCAGACATCGCTCAAGTTCGAAGGCCTGCCCAAGGGGCGTCCGATCTCCCTTTACCCCGAGGACGTCGACTTCCTCAAGGAGAGGATCCCGGAGATCCTGCGGATCGTCCCGGAGTCCTACAATTTTCTCCAGATCTCGGCCAACGGCAAGGAGATCAATCGCACCGTCCACGGTACCATGGCCGAATTCGCCTTGATGCGGACCCAGATCCCCCGGATGGGCGGCCGCTTTCTCAACGCCGGCGATGATGCCGAGGGACGGAAGGTCGCCTTCATCGGTTGGAAGGTCGCCGCGGACCTGTTCGGCGCCGAGGACCCCATCGGGAAGCCGATCGTCATCGACCGAATCCCGTTCACCGTCATCGGCGTCCTCATGAAGAAGATCCAGGACTCGATGTACAACGGTCCGGACGCCGACCAGATCTATCTCCCGTTCTACGCCTACAGCCAGATCGACAACCGGCGGCGCATCAACCAGATCCACATCCAGCCCCGCGAGGCGGCCCAGTCCAAGCTGATCGAAGCGCGGGTCAAGACCCTCCTCGGGAGGAAATACCGTTTCGATCCCGACGACCGCTATGCCATGAGCTTCTGGAACACCATCGAGAACGCCAATGAGGGCATGGCCATTTTTAAGGGGATCGAGATCTTCCTCGGCATCATCGGCGCCCTGACCCTGCTCATCGGGGCGGTGGGAGTCACCAACCTGATGTACGCAGTGGCCAAGGAGCGGACCAAGGAGATCGGTATCAAGCTGGCCATCGGGGCCCGGCGGCGGGTCATCGTCCAGCAGTTTTTCCTGGAGACGCTCTTCGTCTTCGCCAAGGGGACGTTCTGGGGGTTCGTCACCGCTTTCAACATCGTCCACCTCATCCGGCTGGCCCCGATCAACTACGATTCGTTCGGGATCGAGGCCTACCTGCTGAGGCCCGTGTTCTCTCTGCAGATCTTCGCCGCCTACATGGCCATCCTGGGCGTCCTCGTCTTCCTTTCGGGGATATTCCCGGCGCTCCGGGCCGCCCGGTCGAATCCCATCGAGTCGCTCCGCTATGAATAGAGGGTCATCATGATCGAACTCCAAGGCATCACCAAGGTCTATCGGACGGGGAGCCAGGTCCTGGAGGCGCTCCGGAGCGTGTCCCTGACGATCGCGCGGGGCGAGTTCGTCTCGATCATGGGCCCTTCCGGCTCGGGGAAATCGACGTTGATGAACATCGTCGGATGCCTGGACACGCCGACGGCGGGGGAGTACGTCCTCGACGGCGACGACGTGTCCGGCCTGACTTTCGACCAGCTGGCGGCCGTGCGCAACCGGAAGATCGGATTCGTTTTTCAGAACTTCAACCTGTTGCCGTACGCGACAGCCTGGGAGAACATCGAACTGCCGATGCTCTTCGACGGGAAGAACGGCCGGAAACGCAGGGAGCGGGTCACGGAGCTCCTCAATGCCGTCGGGCTCTACGACTGGCGCGACCACCGGCCCTCGGAGCTTTCGGGCGGCCAGCAACAGCGCATCGCCCTTGCCCGGGCCCTGGCGAACGATCCTCCCCTCCTGCTCGCCGACGAGCCGACGGGCAACCTCGATTCGCGGAGCGGCGAAGAGATCATGGCCATCCTGACGGACCTCTGGCGGGGCGGCCGGACCATTGTCATGGTCACCCATAACGACCATATTGCCGCGGTTTCCGAGCGGACGATCCGCCTTTTCGACGGCCAGGTCCTGTCCTAGTACTCGCCCCTAGATATAATCGCGGGCGAGTACTGCGCCGGCCGCCCGGCTTCCGCCGGTCCTGTTTGACATCTCCGGGAGCCGAGGATTATCATCCCTCCATCGCCCGCCCCCGTTCCGGCAAGGCCGGGCTTTCCAGTCCTGGCCTTGCCGGAACGGGGCGGCAAGTTCGCGCGAGGAGGGATGTGTTGAAGAAAAAAGGGAGTGTCGGGATCTTCGTGTTGGCCGGGCTCCTGACACTGGCCTCGTCGGCCTCCCTTCAGGAGCTCCAGTGGCCGCAGTACAGGGGTTACGATGTCCCTTACGTGCCCACGCCTCCCGAGGTCGTCGATGAGATGCTGCGCTTGACCGGCGTCAAGGCCGGAGACATCCTCTACGACCTGGGTTGCGGCGACGGCCGGATCGTCATCGCCGCGGCCAAGAAGTTCGGCATCAAGGCCGTGGGTATCGACATCGATCCCGTGCGGATCAGCGAGAGCAACGAGAACGCGGCGAAAGAAGGCGTCACCGGTAAAGTCCGCTTCATCCAGCAGAACATTTTCGAGGCGGATTTCAAGGACGCCACGGTCGTCACGATGTACCTCCTGACTTCGGTCAACCGGCGCCTGCGGCCGAAGCTCTTGGCGGAGCTCAAGCCGGGCACGCGGCTCGTTTCCCACAGCTTCGACATGGGCGAGTGGAAGCCCGACAAGATGAGCGAAATCACGACGTCCTACGACGACCGGCGCGACGTTCATTTTTGGGTCGTTCCCGCCAACGTCACGGGGTGTTGGGAGTGGGACCTCGCCGACGGCCCGCAGAATCGCCACTATACGCTCCAGCCCACCCAGCAGTTCCAGGTTTTGACCGCATCGGGGACGGCGGGCGACCGGCCGCTGACCATCCATGACATCGAGCTTGCCGGTGACGCGATCAAGTTCCGGGCCGACGCCGAGGACAACGGGAAAACGGTCTCGTTTCTCTACGAAGGGAAGGTCCAGGACCACACGATCGTGGGGACGGTCAAGCCGGCCGACGACCCGAAAGCCCCTGCCGTCAAGTGGAAAGCCATCCGGGACCCCAAGACGGTCGAGCCCCTCGATAAAGAGGGTCTCTGACCGCCTCGCGGCTCCATACCCTTGGCGGGATTCCCCCGACGTCAGTCCGTGGCGCTTCAGTCCAGGGCGAACGCTCTTGATGAAAGGGCCATGAGCGCGACCAGGCCCGGGTCGAGGTCGGAAAGTCGGCTTTGTCCGGGCGGCACCTGCTCCCCGAGACGGTGGCGCAGCTTCCGGAGATAGGAGAAGCGAACCGGGAAAGACCGCCTCGATCGCCGGACGAAGCTCCGGCTGAAATATTCCGGCTGCTTTCCCACGGATTCCAGGAACATCAGGGACAAGCCCCTCCCGATGGCGTCGCAGAGGGCGGACCGGCGCGCCGTCGCGGCCGGCCTGGCCCTTTCCAATACGGCCGCCAGATAACGGCTGAACTTGGCCGCCTGTCCGTCGAGCGGGGCTTGTCCGGCCTGGCGGGAGAAAAGCGTCCCATGGCCGCAACGGGCGTCCTCGGCGATGTCCTGGAGGTCGTCGGCCAGCTGCAGGAACGTCCCGAACCCGAAACAGAAATCCTCGTCCGCGGGTTCCAGGTGCCCGGCGACGAGGTAGGCGTCGGCGAGGACGGACGTCCCGCCCTTTTCCAGGCTGATGGCCAGGATGTCCTCGGGAGAAGGGGAGGACGCGATCCGCTGCTGGAGGAGGCTTTTAACCTGGGCGTTATAGATTGCCAGCAGGGATTGATAGACGCCGGGGAAATCGGGCCGCGCGTAGCGGCGCTCGATGAGATTGACGAGGTCACGGAGCTTCTCCTCGCGGGGCGTGTCCGCGCTCCGCTCCTCGCCCTCGAGCCAGTCCCTGAGCTTGGCGACGAGGGCAAGCTTTTCGGTTTCGGATGTCCCCGCGTCGTCGAGCACGTTATCCAGATAGGGGTAGACCATGCTGTAGGCGAAAACGGCGTCCGTATGCTCGACGGGGAGGCCGAGGTCGAACTGGAGCGAATTCATGATCCAGACATTGCGCAGGGCCTGATAGGCCGAGGCGATGCTCAGCCCGGGATCGAAATCGCGGGCGGCCTGGAGAAAGCGGCGGGTCGATTCGAGGAAGCGTGCGTCGTAGACGTCCTCCAGGGGGAGGTCGACGAGGTTCAAGAGGCGTTTGAAAACGGGGCGGAGCTCCGAGGCCAGTTCTTCGGCGCGGGCCGGCTCGAGGGTGCCGTCGAGAAAAGCCGTCCTCGCCGGCCCCGAGGAGAGCCGGCCGACGAGGTTCGACAGTTCTTTTTCGACGGATCTTTTCTCCGCGCGCGTGTAGCCCTTCCGGGGCGGGAGGGATTCGGCCGGTGCCTCTCGCCAGATACGCTCATGATCCCGAATGAATGCCTCGATCCGGACGCCGAGAGGCCCGACGCGGGCCGATAAAAAAGAAGAGAGGTCGTTCATGTCGTTTGCAGGATCCGATTATAAGCCAAAACCGCTCGTCCGGGCATACGATTTCTTGTTACTTTTTAGAGGGGCCTGTCCGATACGCTCGGCGAAGCGGCCTTTTTTGGCGCGCGGTTTGAAAAAAGGGAAGTCCTAGGCGTTGACCGGGGCTCTCCCCAGCCAAGGCCGGGGCCGGATCAGTGGGAGACGGCCGTGGGGATGCCCCCGTTCCTATCGGCGTAAAGATGCTTGATCAACGAAAGCAGCGTCTGGGAAATGCTGTGCAGGAACTCGACGCCGCTGAGGAAGATATCGTCATCCTCTTCGCTCTTTTTCGTCCACTTGACCTCTCCATCGACCTTGATGGACTGGTGCGTCCTCTCGAGTTCGATGACGATCCGGACGACGCTGCCGACGGGGAAATACTGGGGAGTGCAGATCCTCGCTCCGGACAAGGAGATGTCATAAGTATGTGCGTTGATCCCATAGCCGTAAACGGGCTCGTGACCTTCCGACGTGGATTTAATGAAGACGGTGTTCCGTTCCAAGAACCGCTTGTCTTTACGATTGTCCATTGTCTGCGTCCTCCCAGCGAGGGTATTCTGTGATCTCGCGACAATTTTCGCTCTGGAGATAACCGGGGTCAATCACCCCTAAGGGTGATTCGTGAGGTGATATGTCACCCCCTCGCCAAGCGGGGGGTTCCTAGCTCCTGCGCGTCAGGCTAAAGTCCAAGAGTGCGTGCAGGATAGCCCGGTGTGTTCCGGCTATGGGCAGTTCCCGGATGGCTTTGGCCGCCCGCTTCCCGAAGCGTTCCATGACCCGCCGGACGTCCTCCCGGACGCCCAGACGCACGGCCAGGTCTCGGACGAAGTCAATATCATGTTTTGAGGCGTTCCGGCGGCCGAAGACGGCGGACAGCCTGTTCCGATCCGGGCCCGCCGACGCCCGGTCAAGAAGGCGCAGGGAGAAGAGGGTCTTTTTCCCTTGGCGGATGTCGGAGCCCACGGGCTTGCCGAGGGTCTTTTCGCTGCCGAACAGACCGAGTTCGTCGTCCTTGATCTGAAACACCAGGCCGAGGTCTTCGCCGAGGCTGAGGAGTTTCGGTAGAACGGATCCGCGCCCTCCGGCCAGCATCCAGCCTGAGGCGAGGGGTAGGGAAAAGGAATAGCGGGCTGTTTTGTACCTGTAGATGTCGAGGACCTCGCGCTCCTCGAGGCGCCGGGTGGACGTCCCCGCCTGAATATCGCGCATCTGACCGAAGCCGACGAGCCCGAATTCGGAGGCGAAGAGTTTCTGGACGGCGGCCGTGTTTTTCCCGGGACCGGGCAGGCCGGCCAGGGCCTCGAAAGCGAGGAAAATGGAGATCTCTCCGGCGCAGATGGCCATGCTCGTTCCGAAGTGGGCGGCCTCGGGCGTCCCCGGTCGTTCCGCGAGGCGCGCGTACTGTTCATGGATGGACGGCGCCCCGCGCCGGCGGGCGTCCCTGTCCATGATGTCGTCGTGGATGAGCAGGCCCGACTGGATGAGCTCGAAGGCCGTCCCGGCCCGTACGGCCGCACGGGAGATCCTGCCCCCGGCCATCTCGGAGCCGAGCAAGACGAGGCCGCCGCGGATCATCTTGCCCTTCCGGGTGAATTCCGCCAGGCGGCGGAGGACATCGGTTCCCCGGCGCTTCAGCCCGGCCATGTCCTTCCCCTTGGCCGACAGGAATTCGTCCAGATCGTCCAGGAGGCGCTTCTTTGTTTTCTGAAAATAGTCCTCGAAGGTCATGCGCCACCGCCCTTCCGTTTCTCCGGCTGGTCCGGCCCGGCGTCCCGGGCCTCGAGCCTGCGGACGACCTCGACGACCAGCTCCTCGGGCGTCGATGCGCCGGAGGCGATGAAGACCGTGGCCCCGGCCGGGATGGAGATCGTTTCGACGCTTTCCGGCTTGTCGATGAGATGGGTTTGAGGATTGATCTTCCGGGCGATGTGGAAGAGATGCATGGTGTTCGCGCTGTGCCTGGAGCCGATGACGATGACGCAGTCGGCCTTCCGGGGGTGGGCTTCGACCTCGCGCTGCCGGGTTTTCGTCGGCTGGCAGATGGTGTCGTAGAAAAGGACGTCCGGGACGATCTCACGGATCCGTTCGACGACGCGGAGGGCATCCTCTTCGATGAATGTCGATTGGGCCACGACGCCGGCGCTGCGGACGCCTTCGAATAGCTCGGGCGTCACTTCTTCGGGGGTCTTGACCACGATGGCCCGGCCCACCTGGCCGACGATGCCCCGGACCTCCTCGTGTCCGACCTGCCCGATGACGACGGGCGTGCGGCCTTCGGCCTCGACCTTTCGGATCCGTTCGTGGATGATCTTGACCATGGGACAGGTGGCGTCGACATACTCCAGGCCCCTCTCTTCGAGCTCCCGATAGCGTTTCCGGGTCGAGCCGTGGCTTTGAAGGATGACGACGCCGCCCGGCGGGACGTCCTCGAGCGTTTGGACGATGCGCAACCCCTTGGCCATAAGGTCCTCGATGACGTGCTCATTGTGGACGATCTCGCCCAGCATGTAATAGGTCCGGCCCGGCTTTTCGGCCAGGAGCTTGTCCGTGAGTTCGAGCGTCTTGCGGACGCCGAAACAGTAGCTCAGCGTTTCCGACAGGACGATCTTCATGAGTTGTTGTCCCGGATGCCCGCATTGTAAGCGCAAGCTCGAAGCTCTGTCAACGAGAGCGGCGGAGGATTCGGGTTGACTCCGATGACCACCGAAGCTATCATCGGTCGAGTCCGACGTCCAGGAGCCCGCCATGAAAAGATCCGTTCCGATCCCGAAGCCGATCCTCCTCGGCCTTGCCTTCGGCGCCGCCCTGGCGGCCTTCACCTGGGTGGCGCAGTCCGGTCAAGCTTCGGCCGCCGCCCCCAAGTTCACCGAGATTCGGGCCATGATCCCGATGCGGGACGGCGTGAAACTGAACACCACCATTCTCACGCCGGCGAAGGCCTTGCCGCCCCTGCCGTTCCTCCTCATGCGGACGCCCTACGGCGCGCCCGAATCCCCTCTGCCCCTGACTTTCGAACCCTATAAGGAGCTCGTCGACGAAGGCTACATATTCGTTTTCCAGGATATCCGCGGGCGCTACAAATCCGAGGGGACGTTCGTCATGCAGCGGCCGCCGCGCGACAGGCGGGATTCCCGGGCGATCGATGAGAGCACGGACGCCTACGACACCGTCGAATGGCTCATCAAGAACGTCCCCGGCCACAACGGGCGCGTCGGCCTGATGGGCATCTCCTACGGCGGCTGGCTGACGGCCATGGCCATGCTCGACCCGCACCCGGCGGTCAAGGCCGTTTCGCCGCAGGCCTCTCCGGCGGACATGTACCTGGGCGATGACTTCCACCACAACGGGGCCTTCCGGTTGAGCTACGGCTTCGAGTACGCCGCGATGATGGAGACGTCGAAGGAACAGGCGTCCTTTTCGTTCGACCGCTACGACACGTACGAGTGGTACCTGCGGCTCGGACCGCTGTCGACGGTGAACGAGAAATACCTTCTCGGCAAGATCCCGACCTGGAACGATTACGTAGCCCACCCGAACTACGACGCTTTCTGGCAGAAGCAGGCCATGGCCCCGTACTTGACCCGGGTCACCGTTCCGACCCTGAACGTCGCCGGCTGGTGGGACCAGGAGGATTTCTACGGGCCGCAGAAGATCTACGAGACGCTCGAGCCCCTCGACCGCGCGGAGATGAGCTTTTTCGTCGCCGGCCCGTGGAATCACGGCGGCTGGATGAGAGGCGACGGCAGCAGCCTGGGAAGGATCAAGTTCGGAGACGGGACCGCCAAGTATTTCCGGGAGAAGATCCAAGCGCCGTTCTTCGCTCATTTCCTGAAGGATAAGGGAGGCTGGGACGTTCCGGAAGCGATCACCTTTGAGACCGGCGCCAACGCCTGGCAGGTCTATGACGAATGGCCGCCGCGTAAGTTGACCGAGGACCGGGGCCTTTACTTAAGGGAGGATGGGCGGCTGTCGTTCGAAGCGCCCTCGACCGGGGACGAAGGATCATTCGACAGCTACGTCTCCGACCCGGCCCACCCCGTGCCTTACCGGCCGCGGCCGGTCGAAGCGACCTACGACCCGCGCGGCTCGGGCTGGAGGAATTGGCTCGTCGGCGACCAGCGGTTCGTCCACATGCGGCCCGATGTCCTGAGCTGGGAGACGGAGCCGTTGTCCGCAGACGTTACGATCACGGGCCGCGTTCTCGCGAAGCTCTTCGCCTCCACCACGGGCACCGATAGCGACTGGATCGTCAAGCTGATCGATGTCTATCCGGAGGAGTATCCCGCCGAGCCGACGATGGGCGGCTACCAGCTGATGATCGCCAACGAGGTTTTCCGCGGCCGGTTCCGGTCGAGCTTCGAGAAGCCCGAGCCGCTCGTGCCGGGCAGCGTCACGGATTTTAAGATCGACCTGCACACGGTGGACCACCGCTTCCTCAAGGGCCACAGGATCATGGTCCAGGTCCAGAGCACCTGGTTCCCCCTCATCGACCGCAATCCGCAGACCTTCGTCGAGAACATCTTCCTGGCCAAGGCCTCGGATTACCGGCCGGCGACCCAGCGCGTCTTCCGGTCCAAGGCGCATCCGTCGCACATCGTCCTGCCGGTGCGCACGCGCTGACAGAAGAGGGGGTCAAACCTATTTTTTACGCAAAAATGCGTAAAAAATAGGTTTGACCCCCTCTTAAAAAGTATCGCGGTAATACTCCCAGCCGTCGCGGATCGTCGTGTCCGCATCGATGTACACGTGGTCGAATTCCCGGCGACTTTTGGCGTTGTCGTAGTAGGCCGTCCAGCCGCTCAATCGGCCGTAGGCGGCGGTGAGGAGTGGACGCCGGCCCGTCCTCCGGCTGGTCCGCTCGAGAACGCGGCCGGCCGTGGCGAGCAGGGGAGCGGGGATGGGGAAGGGGAATGTCCTTCGGCCGCAGGCCCGGCCGATCCGCCTGATAACCTCCCGGTAGCGGAGGTTGGCCCCGACGACGAGATAGCTTTCACCGTCGCGTCCCCGGCCTTCCAGGGCCTTTAATATGATCGAAACGAGGTCGCGGACGTCGACGACGGCCAGACCGCCGGTGAAGGAGCCGAACAGCGGGCCTCGCGAAATCCTCCGGTAGAGTTCGTTGTGAGGCGTGGCCGGGTTGTGGTCGCCCGGCCCCATGATCGAGGCCGGATTGAGGACGATTGCGCGAAGGCCGCGCTCGCGGACGGCAGCCTCGACGATGTCTTGTCCCCGGCGCTTGGAAACCATGTAAAGGATATCGTCCGGCCAGTTGAACGGCGTCGTTTCAACGGCCGGAAGCCCGTCCCGGCGGAAGCCGACGGCTCCGACGGAGGAGACATAGATGAGGCGATCGATCCCCGCGCCGAGGGCCGCCTCGACCACCGACCGGACGCCGTCTTCGTTGACTTGGCGCAGCCTGTCCTCATCCCCCTTCCAGTAGGAGATGAACCCGGCGAGATGGACGACATGGCTGTGACCGGCCGTCGCCGCGTCGATCGCTCGCGCGTCGGCGATGTCTCCGTCGAACGTTCGTACTCCGGCCCCCCGCCAGATCGCGGGGACGGCGTTCCCCGGGAGGACGAACGCCGAAATGGAGGCGGCGCCGTACCTGGCAATGAGTTCCGGCATCAAAACCGCGCCGACAAAGCCCGTCGCCCCGGTGACGAGGATCCTCACGGTTTCGCTCGGCGGCCGAGGAAAATGAAAGTGTCCGTGGCGATGCCCGTTGCCGCATGCAAGACGAAGGTGTAGAAAAAGGACCCCGTGGTCCAAGCGATCAATCCGAAGACCAGCCCCGCCCCGGCCGCCGCGAAGACTTCGGTATCGGGATGTCCGATATGGAGAAGCGTCGAGATGGCCGTCTGGATAGCCAGGGCCGGGATGAGCCCGACCAGCGGGACGAGCGGCAGAAAAAGGAGGCCTCGGAAGACGAATTCCCAAGGGAGATAATAGAGGAAGAGGTAGGCGAGCTCGTAACCGGCGAAGGTCCGCGCGTCGGCACAGGCGGTCTTGGCGAACGGGTACTTCTTCCGCATCTCCGCGTCGCGGGAGCCGATGAACCCGGCCAGGATGGCGAGCGGAAGTCCGATGGCGGCCAGCGCGAATCCCCGGCCGGCCCGCCCGAATGTCCAGCCGAACGAGGCCAGCGCGGCCCATGGCCCGGACGAGGTCAGAAAGACGAGGAAGCAGGGAACGGCGAGCAGCAGGATGAAAAAGGCCAGAAAATAACTGCGCACAGCCGTGAGCTCATCCCGCGTCTTGCGGAGAGCGCGGAAATGAAGGCCCGTCGTCAGGAGGGTCAAGGCGAGGATGATCTCCAGGTAGACGAGGGCCAGGGCAAGACCGCCCGGGCCGGCGGCCCGTTCAAGCCAAGTAGCCATTCTTTCGCTCCTTCAAGTACCATTCGACGACCTCGGCGAACTGGCGTTCGAAGTCGTCGTCGGGCGCATACCCGAGCTCGGCGACCGTCCGGGAGATATCGTAGGTCGTTTCGGTCGTGATGCGCTTGATCCTGTAATAGTTCAGCTCGCGCTCGAAACGGGGGAGGACGGCCTCGAGGAGGCCCGAAAGTCCGGCGGCGGCATGGGCGAGCCAGACGGGGACATAGATCCTCTGCCTTCTTCCCAATCCTCTCTGCAAGGCCTGGAAGAAATCACGCCAGGTGGGGAGGGTGCCGTTGGTCACGGTGTAGGACTTCCCCTCGATCCCCTCTTTGGCCAGGGCCAGCTCCACGGCCCGGCAGAGGTTCCCGACATAACAATAGCCGAAGCGCCAGCGGCCGTGCCCGGCGATGAGGGGGGCGCCCCGCTCGCAGCCCCTGAGAATGTTGGCGCAGGTCACGCGGTCGTTCGGCCCGAAGACGTCGCCGGGCCGGAGAATGACGACGGGAAATCCCCGGCTTGCCTGCAGGTCGCGGAGCTCGTTCTCCGTCCGGATCTTGTGCCGCACGTAGGGCATGAACGCCGCCGACAGGCCGGGCCGATCTTCCGAGATATCGCGGCGGCCGAATCCGAGGACGAGCGCCGTCGAAATGTAAACGAACCGCCGGAGGGGCGCGCCGGAATCCCGAAGCCTCCGGATGAAATCCCGGGTCATATCGAAGATATTCGACGCGCAGTCCTTGTCGCCGGCGAGATCGGACACGCGCGCCGCGGCGTGGATGATGTGCGTCGTCCCGGCGGGCAGGTCGATCTCCTCGTGGAATCGGAGATCGCCCTTGATCAATCGGACGTCGAGCCCATCCAGGAAATGGAGGTCCGAGGACTCCCGGACGAGCGCGTCGACCTCCCAGCCTCGTTCGCGGAACCAGCGGCAGAGGTTGGAGCCGATAAAACCGTTGGCGCCGGTGATCAGGACGCGGCTCATGGAGCTCCCTCCGTCCTTCCGTCCGTCCGGCGGTTCCAGATCCTTTCGATCGCCGGGGCGGCGAGCAGGATGGCGCCGGCGGCGGCGATCCCGATGACCGAGTCGGAGAGATAGTGAAAGCGGCCGTAGACCGTGGAGACATAGAGCGATAGGATGACCGGAGCGAGAAGCCAGAAACCCCAGCGCGTGTACTTCTTGGACATGAACCACATGACCGTGGCCACGGCGCAATGCGGGCTGGGGATCGTCCCGCCGGCGGCATGGACATGGGTCCGGATGGACTCGGCCAGGGAGGCGAAGAGGCCGCCCCGGAGGGGCTCGGTCAGAAGGACGCGCACCTTCTCCAAGCGCAAGGGGCCGGCCACGGGGAAGAGGATGAAACCCAGGCCGCAGACGAGGTTGACCAGGCCCAGCTGGAAGAGATAGTCCTCGTTGGCCTCCTCGCCGTGCCGGAAGAAGATGACCGCGCTCAGGATGGGGTAGATGAGGATGTAAACTACGTAGACGAAGAACATCCACTCCGTCAGGGGCGGGATGTAGAACTTCTGGATCCAGACGAGCGGCTGGAGGCCGAAGACCGCCTTCTCCCAAGCCAGGACGCGGTCGTCGTTCCAGGCGAAGAAAAGGAGCTGAAGGTCGCGGCCCGCCAGGAATATCTGGAGATACATGAGCTGGACGGAGCCCGTCCGTAGGAGAAATCGAAGCCCTTTCGGCCGGAGGCGTCGCAGGACGAGAAGGGTTCCGACATAGAGGACGATATAGAGGAGATTCTTGCCTATGAAGACCGCCGGCCGGTCGAGGCGCTTGTTGAAAACGGCGGCCAAAAGGAGGAACAAGCCGAGTCCGCCGAGGATGACGGTGTCGGTCAGCCGGATCTCGAGGCCCGCGAAGGAGAGCCGCTTGGTCCCCATCACGCCTCTCGCTTCCGTCCGGCGAGGCCCTGTCTTCCGAGCCGGGACTCTTCGACGGCCCGCCGGACCGATTCGCGCAGGCCGTATCTTGGATGAAAGCCGAGCTCACGCTCGATTTTCGACCCGTCGTAGATCCAGAAATAGTCCCTGGCCGCCCGGACGATCTCGCGGGTGAGGAGGGGAGGCCGCCGGCCGAGACGGGCGGCCGTTTCGGCGAGCCGTGCGGCCAGCAATTGGACGGCGAAGGGGACCTTGACCATGAACCGTTTGGCGCCGAGCTCTTCGGCGACCGCCGCCATGATCTCGGGCCAGGCGTAGGTCCGGCCGTCGGTGACGAAATAGGTCTGGCCCGCGCTCCGGGGATCTTCCGCGGCGAGGAGCAGGGCTTCGACGAGATCGTCGACGTCGACGAGACTCGTCCGCGGCCGGCCGTCGCCGAGGGCCGGAAGGAGCCTTTTCCGGAGGAGCCCGATGGCCACCTCGATCTCTTTCGAGCCCGGCCCGATCACGTTGGGCGGCCGGACGATCGTCACCGGCATTCGTGTTTTCGCCTCCAGGACGACGCGCTCGGCGGCCAGCTTGCTCCGGCCGTAGGCTGACACCGGCCGGGGCTCGTCGTCCTCCGTCAGGACCTTTCTGTCCGGGCTTGGGCCGGCGGCGGCGATGCTCGAGACGAAGACGAGCCGCTTGACCCCGGCCGCGGCCTGGCAGGCATCGACGAGATTCCGGGTCCCCGCCGCGTTGGCCGTTTCGAAGGCCGGCCCGTCGACGGCCTGGATGATCCCGGCCAGGTGGAAGACGTGATCCCGGCCCTTGACGGCGCGGGCGAGGGAGGCGGTGTCGCCGAGGTCGCCGATGACGAACTCGACCGGCAGGTCCCTGAGCGGAGCGGTGTTGCTCGTCGGCCGGACGAGACAGGCGGTCCGGTGGCCGCGGCGCGCCAGTTCCAAGACCAATCGCCGGCCGATGAACCCGCTGGCCCCCGTGACGAGGGCCTTCATGCTGCGTCTTCCGGCATAGAACCTCCAGGGATCTTCAAGCAGCCCTGATTCTAGCAAAAACCGGCGAGGAATAAAAAGAACATCGATCGTCCGTTTTTGACAGGGCCGGCTTTTCTGCTATATATACATTGGCCCCCAAGCATGAACGGGGACGACGGATGAAAAGGAGATACAATGATGATTTCAGGTGCTTATACCCTTCTCGTGACTCCCTTCAAAAAGGATCTCTCCCTCGACGAGGACGGCCTGAGGCGGCTCGTCCGGAGTCAGGTCGAGAGCAGGATCCACGGCATCGCCCCGGCTGGAGTGACCGGCGAAAGTCCGGCGTTGACCGATGCGGAGCTCGCGCGTTTGGTCGAGATCATCGTGGACGAGGCCGGCGGGCGCTGCCGGGTGGCTCCGGACACATGTTCCTGCAACCTCGAACAAACGATCTCCCGCGCGCGTCTTTTTGCCGCGCTGGGGTGCGACTACGCCGTCGTTTACGCGCCATTCCTGGTCCTGCCGACCCAGGAGGGCCTGGCCGATTTCTTCATCAGGGTTGCCGACGCCTCCCCCATCCCGGTCATCATTCACAACTCGCCCGGACGGGTCGGAGTCAACATCGAACCCAAGACATACGTCAAACTCATCGGCCATGGCAATATCATCGCGACCAAGGATGGGAATAAGCTGATGGACCATCTGGCCAAGATACTTTGCCTGGCCAAGGGATCGAACTTCTCCGTTTTCACGGGAAAGGACACGACCTGTTTTCCCTTGATGTCCTTCGGTGGGAGCGGGGCCTTCACGGTGGCCGGGAATATCGTGCCCGCCGTGATGCGGGACATTGTGGACTTCGCGCTTCAGGGAAAGACCGAGGAGGCCCGCGAGCTCCACTTCAAGCATTACGAGCTGTTCGAAGCCCTCAGGCTCGAAACGAACCCGATGGCCGGCAAGGCGGCCTTGGCCCTCATGGGATTGCCGGGAGGTCCCCTCCGGCCTCCTTTGACGCCGTTGACGGAAGCGAACCAGGAGCGCCTCCGGCGACTCCTCAAAGAACGGGACCTGCTTTGATCAAGGAGATCTTCGTCCGGTCCCCGGCGACGATCGCCAATGTCGGGCCCGGATTCGATATTTTCGCCATGGCCCTCGACGGGCCCCACGACGTGCTGAAGATCCGTCCCGCGCGCCGGGGGGATATCGTCATCCGGGTCAGCGGGGGCAACATCGACCTGCCGACGAGGCCGGAAGACAATACGGCCGGGCTTGCGGCCATCCACTTTTTCCGGCGGACCGGGGCCGACGGCGGCGCGGACATCGAGATCATCAAGAGGATGCCCAGCGGCTCCGGCCTGGGGTCTTCGGCCGCCTCGGCGGTCGGGGCCGTATTCGGGTTGAACAAGATCTACCGGACCGGGCTCGAAACGAAGGACATCATCGAGCTGGCCAGCCTGGGCGAAGCCGCGTCGGGGGGAACGCCCCATGCGGACAACGCGGCCGCGTGCGCGCTGGGGGGGTTCGTGTTCGTCCGGAGCGTCCGGCCGCTCCAAGTGGATAAATTTTCGGTGCCGGCCATCCCGATCGTCGTCCGGGTCCGCAGAAAAGAGCGGACCACGACGCGCGGCCTGATCCCCGCCCAGTTCTCTCTCGCACAGGTGAAGGAGCAGATGGCGGGCTGCGCCGCCGTCATCCACGCGGTCATCAAAGGGAGGATCGAGGACATCGGGGCGTCCATCAACCGGGACCACGTTTCCGAGCCCACGCGCTCGCGCTCGATCCCCGGGTATGACGACCTCAAACGGAAAGTCCTCGAAACGGGGGCCTTCGGCTGCAACGTCAGCGGCGGCGGCTCCTCGGTGTTCGCGATCTGCGCGGAAGAGAACCTCTCGGCGGTGGCCGCCGTCATGGGCGAATTTGGCGACCCCGGCGGCGCCGAACCCGAGGTCTTCATCACCCGGACCTCCAACGAGGGAGTCAAGGAAATCCATGGACTATAAGCAGATCGCCGCGCTCATCGCCGGCAGCAAGAAAAAGACGGAGTCGCGGGTCTTCCTCCGGGCGTCCTTGAAGCGCGGGGATTTCGCAAAGGCCGGATTTCAGGCTTTCGGCGGCGGGGATTTCTGGGTGCTCGTCGGCGACTACGGTCGTATCGCCCCCTGGCTGAAGGCCCGGAAGAGCCGCATCGTCGACAGCCATGTCGAGATCACCAGCCGGTTTTCCGCCCTTCCCATGCTGGACCTCAGCCGGGTCGAGGCCCGCGTCGAGCCGGGAGCGGTCATCCGCGCGGGGGCCCGGATCGGCAAGAACTGCGTGATCATGATGGGCGCGGTCATCAACATCGGCGCGGAAGTCGGGGCCGGCACGATGATCGACATGAACGCCGTGCTCGGAGCCCGGGCGATCATCGGCCGGAATTGCCATATCGGGGCCGGAGCCGTTATCGCTGGAGTGCTCGAGCCGCCGAGCGCCCGACCTGTGGTCGTCGGGGACGACGTCTTGGTGGGCGCCAACGCCGTCGTCCTCGAGGGTGTCAGGGTCGGGCGCGGCAGCGTCGTGGCGGCCGGCGCCGTGGTCACGAAGAACATCCGGCCCGGCGTCGTCGTCGGCGGCGTGCCGGCGGTCGTCATCAAGTCCGTGCGGGACATCGCGGAAAAGGGCAAGATCGGGATCGTCAAGGGCCTGCGAGGGCATCTGCGCTAGTGCCCCGGCGGCCTCGGAACGAGGGGCGTCTCATGATGAAAATTCGTCGGGCGGGGCTCTTCGAGCTGGTGAAATCGCTCGTCGATATTCCCTCCGTCACGGGGAACGAGGCCGCGATGGCCGACTTCCTTTGCACTTTGCTGGCCGAAGAACGATTCGATGTCCGGCCCCAGGACGTCGAGGCCGGACGTCGGAACATTTTGGCCGTCGCGGGGGGAACGCCGGCCGTCGTCCTCTGCACGCACATGGACACGGTCCCCGAGTGGATCGCGGCCGGCGAAGACGCCGTTCATATCTCTGGCCGAGGCGCCTGCGACGCCAAGGGGATCATGGCGGCCATGATCGTCGCGGCCGCGGAGCTCAGGGACGAAGGGGTGGAGGACATCGGGCTTCTCTTCCTGGTGGGGGAGGAGACCGACAGCGCCGGGGCCAAGAAAGCGAACCTGATGAGCCCAGGGTCGAAGTTCATCATCGTCGGAGAGCCGACCGGCAACAAGCTCGCGACGGCGCACAAGGGCGTTCTCACCCTGACGCTGACGGCCCGAGGGAAGACAGCCCACTCGGCTTATCCCGAGCGGGGCGAATCAGCCATCCTCAAACTCCTCGACGTCCTGGCGGACATCCGCGACCTGGATTTCGGCCGGGACCCTGTCCTGGGCCCGACGGTCATGAACGTCGGCCGGATCAGCGGAGGCACGGCCTCCAACGTCATCCCGGGGTCGGCCGAGGCCGTCCTGTCTTTCCGTACGGGGGTCTCGCCAGACCTGGTTCTCTCCGGCGTCCGCTCGGTTACGGCCGGCCGGGCCGACGTCGTGATACACTCGAAATCCCAGCCCCAGGTCCTGTTCACCCCGGCCGGCTTTTCGACCGAACTCATGCCCTACGGCACGGATATCCCGTATTTGACCGCGTTCGGCCGGCCGTTGCTTCTGGGGCCGGGTTCGGTCCTGGATGCCCATATCGAGAACGAGCGGGTGGAGAAGAAGCAACTGGAGGAGGCCGTGGACCTCTATAAGAGACTGGTCCGTGGGCTGATGGAGGAATGACAACGGTGCCCCCCGAGCTCGCCGGGCGGATGCTGGGCATGGAAAAGACCCTGATCCGCCGCATCAACGATCTGGCCGATCCCTCCTGCATCAATCTCGGGCTCGGGGAATTGCGGTTCCCAACCCCCAGGGCCGTTCTTGACCAAGTCCGTGAGAACCTGGACAAGTGGCGTCTCGGGTATTCCCCGAACGAGGGTTTTACCGAGCTTCTGGAGCTCATCGCCGCGCGAACGGGGCGAGGAGTCTCTCCCGATCGGGTTTGCGTCACGGTGGGGGCCGAGGAGGCGCTTTTGGCCGCCCTCATGGTTCTCGTCAACGCCGGCGACGAAGTCCTGATCCCGGACCCGGGCTTCCCGGCCTACCCTTCTCTCGTCCGTTTGGCCGGAGGGGAGCCGAGAGCCTATCCGCTTCTTCCCGAGGAGCGCTTCGGGCTCCGGGCGGAAAGGCTGATGGGCCTGGTCACCGATAAAACCCGGGCCATCATCATCAACAATCCGAATAACCCGACGGGGGCCGTCCATTCGCCGGAGGAACTCCGGAAGCTGGCCCGCGGTCTCTCGACTCTTCCCTTGACGGTGATATCCGACGAGGTCTACCGGGATATCGTGTTCGAGGAACCCGCGGTTTCTCTCACGGACCTGGCCGACCGCTGCGTCACGGTCAACAGCCTGTCCAAGAGCCACTGCATGGCGGGCTGGCGGATCGGTTGGTGCGTGGCGCCGCCGGACATGGCCAAGGCCGTCCGGACCTTCCACCAGCTGGCCGTGATGTGCGTGCCCTCGCTGTCACAATACGCGGCGATCCATGCCTTGCGCGGCTTCGCCGACAAGGAATTGAGAGCGAACCTGGAGGAGCTTCGGAGAAGACGGGACTTGGCCATGGCCTGCGTTGACCGGTTCACGGGCTTCCCCTATGTGGCCCCGGCGGGGACGTTCTACCTGTTCGTCGACGTCTCCGGGGCACTGGCGAAATTCGGCACTTCCCTGGACGCGGCTTTGAAGCTCCTCGCCGAGGAGAAGGTCGTCACGATACCGGGCAGCGCTTTCGGTCAGATAGGGGAGCGGTACCTGAGGATCTCTTTCGCTCCGGAACCCGATGCGCTGGAAGAGGGGATCAGGCGGATGGGCAGGTTCTTCCGTTGACGAAATCCGCCGGCCGTGGGATAATCTCGGAAGAATGAAAAAGGCCGTCGTCGTCGTGGGCGGCCTGATCTCATCGACCCTGCTGACCCTTCTGGTCCTGCCGGTGCTGTACGGTTTCTGCAGAAGGAGTCCGGAGACCGTCATCCCAGACTCCGAGCTCGAATCGCCGGCAGGTTTGACCCCCTCTTAAGACTATGCTATAACTCGGCACCATGAAAAGCGTCCTGTTCGCCACGAAGAGCCTGGAGCTGTTGACCCGTGAAGCCGACTCGGAGACGTCGGGCCTCAAGCGCGTCCTCGGGCCGTGGCACCTCATCTTCCTCGGGGTCGGGGCCATTGTCGGCGCCGGGATCTTCGTCATCACCGGCCACGCCGCCGCCCAGTACGCCGGGCCGGCCGTCACGCTCTCCTTCATGCTGGCCGGCTTGACCTGCGCCTTCGCCGGTCTCTGCTACGCCGAATTCGCTTCCCTCATCCCCATCGCAGGCAGTGCCTACACCTACGCCTATTCCACCCTGGGCGAGCTTATCGCCTGGATCATCGGCTGGGATCTCATCCTGGAGTATTCGCTGGGCGCAACGACGGTGGCCATCGGCTGGTCGGGTTACGTCGTCAGCTTCCTCAAGGACATCGGTGTCGATTTCCCCGCCTCGCTGGCGGCGGCTCCCTACTCCTTCAACCCGCAAACCGGGGCCTGGACGAAGACCGGGGCCCTCCTCAACGTCCCGGCGGCCTTGATCATCCTTCTCATCGCTTATGTCCTAGTCCGCGGCATCAAGGAGTCGGCGACGGTCAACTCCGTCATCGTCTTCCTCAAGATCGGCATCATCCTCATCTTCATCGGGGCGGGCATCTTCTTCATCAAGCCGGCCCTCTGGAAACCGTTCATCCCCCCGAACCAGGGCCAGTTTGGGTTTTTCGGCCTGAGCGGCGTCCTGCGCGGCGCGGGCGTGATGTTCTTCGCCTACCTCGGTTTCGACGCCGTCTCGACCGCGGCCCAGGAGGCCAAGAACCCGAAGCGGGACATGCCCATCGGCATCCTCGGCAGCCTCTTCGCCTGCACGGTCATCTACATCGCTTTTTCCCTCGTCCTCACCGGCGTCGTCCATTACACTCAGCTCGACGTTCCGGCGCCCGTCGCCGTGGCCATCGACGCCATGCGCCTCTTCTGGCTGTCGCCGCTGGTGAAGTTCGCGGCCATCATCGGGCTCATGTCGGTGATGATGGTCCAGCTCATGGGCCAGCCGAGGATCTTCTTCACCATGGCCAAGGACGGCCTCCTGCCCCCGGTGGCAGCCCGGGTCCACCCGAAGCACGGCACGCCTCACGTCACGACCATCATCACGGCCGTCTTCGTCGCGATCGCGGCGGCCCTGCTCCCCATCGGCATCGTCGGCGAATTGGTCAGCATCGGGACGCTCTTCGCCTTCGTCATCGTCTGCGGCGGGGTCCTCGTTCTCCGCTACACCCGTCCCGACATCCCGCGGCCCTTTAAGACCCCCCTCGTCCCGTTCGTCCCCATCTTGGGCATCCTGTCCTGTTTCTACCTGATGTCGGGGCTGCCCAAGGATACGTGGATCCGGCTCCTGGCCTGGATGGCGATCGGGCTGGTCATCTATTTCACCTACGGCATCCGCAAGAGCAAGCTGAGACAAAAAACCTGAACGCTAGCACCGTCGCTGACGATAGGGCGGTGAACGCGCCTACTTCTTCTTTTCGGCGGCGAGGACACCGGCCGCCATGTATTCCTTCGGGGAAAACTCCTGGACCCAGACCCGTATCGTTTCGAGGGGGGCGCCGATCGATTCGTGAACGGCCGTCGTGACGGCGGCGAGGAGGGCCTTTTTCTGTTCGTCCGTCCGACCTTCGAGGAGGTGGATCTCTATGAGCGGCATGGCGTTCTCCTTTCCCCCTCATTCTAGCAAAAAGGAGGGGTTTTGTTGACTTTCCGGCGGGCTTTTGATAAAAACAGGGGCAAGGCAGACCAACATGCTGATTAAAACACGAGAAGTCAACAACGTCATCATTTTCGACATCGAAGGGGAGATCCGCCGCTCCGAGAGCATGCAAACGACCCTCCACAACCAGGTCAAATCGCACCTCGACCGGGGGAGGAGGAACGTCCTGCTCAACCTTGAGGGCGTGGAGTTCATCGACAGCTTCGGCGTGGGGGAGATCCTGGCCAGTTACATCTCGACTCAGAACCTGGGCGGGAAGCTCAAGCTGTGCCGGATCTCCAAGAAGCTCCTCCTGATCTTCCAGATCACCATGTTGACCAAGGTCCTCGACATCCAGGAGGATTGCGAGTGCGCCCTGGAGAGCTTTGACAAACCCTGACCTCGGGGGGGGCTGACAAGGGGAGCCGCTTGTCGAACGGCCGGCTCGAAAAATTCCTCAATCGTTTCGCCGACGTCCGCGGCCACGAAGCCCACGCGGCGCTCTACCTGTCCGGGTTTTTCTTCCTGATCACGTTCACCTTCTACATCATCAAGCCGATCAAGGAGAGCTTTCTGATCGGGATCAACCCCGCCTGGTGGCCGTACGCCGACCTGGCCACCGCCATTCTCATCGGCTTCGTCGTGGCCCTCAACGCCCGGCTCCTCAACCGCCTGCCGCGGCGGACCTATATTTCCGCCACCATCCTGTTCTTTATCGGCTCCCTTTTCGTATTCTGGTACGTTTTCGACGTCTACCTGAAAAGCCTGGTCTCGACGCCCGTGGCCGATTCCTCGGGGGGCATCTTCTTCATCGGGCTCCCGCTGGCCATTCTCAAAGCCGGGATCATCCCCGTGTTCGTCTTCAGCTTCTGGACCGACGTCTTTATCGCCATGTCCGTCACCCAGTTCTGGATCGCCGTCAACGACGTTTTCGACCCCTACCAGGGCAAAAGGCTCGTCGGGCTCTTCGTCACGGGCGGGCTCTTCGGCGGCATCGCCGGATCGTCCCTGGCCGCGCTCATGGTATTTGCCAAGCTCATCAGCGCCGGGAACCTCCTCCTTGTCTGTCCCGTCATCCTCGTCTTCGCCCTGATGATGGTCAACCTCGTCTACGCCGAACAAAAACAGCTTAGAGAGACCGCCGGGGCCGAGGTCGACCCCGTCCAGGCCGGCGCCCGGGTCGGCTACTGGGAGAGTTTCCTGTCGGTCAAGCGGAGCCGCTATCTCCGCCTCCTGGCCGCGACGCTGGCGTCGGCCATGGTCGCGGGCGCCCTTATCAACTTTCAATTCAAGTTCGCGGTCAAAAACGTTTTTTCCGACACCAACGACCGGACGTCTTTCGTGTCCATGTTCTTTTTGGGCATCCTCATCCTCTCGACGGTCTTTCATCTGGCCACGACCGGCCGGATCCTGAGGTCCTTCGGCATCAAATGGGCCATTCTTGTCGCGCCGGCTTTTCTCCTGGCCGGATCCCTGAGTGTTTTTCTGGTCTCCCTCGGAGGGCTCCTCGCCTGGGCCAGCATCGTCCGCGGCGGCGACAAGCTCTTCGACAACACGATCGGCCAATCCGTCAGGGAGCTCCTCTACATCCCGGTCCCCGCCGACATCAAGTACAAAGCGAAGATGTTCATCGACATGTTCGTCAACAAGTTCGCGACGGGCCTCGGCGCCGGGCTTTACTGGGGCCTCTATCGGCTTTCGGGGTTCGCCTACAAGGACCCGATCGCGAATGTCCGGGAACTCGGCATACTGGTCGTCGTGTTCCTCTGTCTTTGGATCGCCCTGACCAGGGCCGTTTACGCGGAATACCCGGCCGTCCTGAAAAAGGACATTCGCAGGAAATGGATCGATGGCGACAAGGCCGTCCGGCAGCACGTCGACGTGGAACAGACCCTCAACATCTTTAACACCATCCAAAGCCGCGAGAGGAGCACGACCCTCTACTACATGAACGTCTTCAACCTCGTCCGCGGGAACGACTTGGCGCCCGAGCTCAAGGAGCTTCTCGGTATCAAGCGGGACGAGATCAAGGCCCGGTCCATGGACTCCCTGCTCGACGTCGGAGGCGGCGTCTTTTTCCCGGGCTTGGAAGAGACTATCGTCGACGCGGAATTCCAGTCCGAGATCGACCTCATCTTCCTGCTGCCGTCCTATCAGGAGATCATGGGCAAGCGCCTCGGCGAGATCGTCGGCTCCGATTCCGAAGTGGACCGGATCGAAGCGGCCAACAGTATCAGCCGGATGGTCCCGAATCCCTCGACCCTCCGATCCCTGGAACGCCTGCTGCAGGACCCGTCCTCCGAAGTCGTCACCTATGCCCTCGGCAGCGCCTCCGTCCACCGCCGCGTCGAGCACATCCCCCTCATCCTCCGCCAGCTGGCCAACCCCATGACCTCCCAGGAGGCCCAGAGGACCCTGGCCGCCTACGGTTCCGGCATCGAGGATCTCTTGAAGTCCGCCCTCGAGGATGACGGCGAGTCCCCGGTCGTCCGCCGGGCCATCCCGGAGATCGTGGCCCGGATCGGCACCCAGAAGAGCGCCGACATCCTTCTCGACGAGCTTGCCTGCCGCCGGGAAGACATGGAAAAGGAGCTTGTCGACGCCCTTTACGAGATCCGGTCCGGCCGGCCCGAGGTCCGTTTCCGGGAAAAGCTGGTCCGGCCGGAGCTCCTTTTCCTGATCGGCAAGGGTTATGAGATCTTCCTGGACCAGCCCGTCCCGGACGCCGGAGCCCGGGCCGCCCTCGACCTCAACATCAAGCGGGTCTTCAACCTGATGGCGCTCCTCTATCCGCCCGAGGATATCGTCAAAGCCTGCCAGAACATCCTTCAGGGGACCCGGAAGTCCGGCGACTATTCCCTTTCCCTCCTGGACGACCTCCTCGACCGCGAGCTCAAGGCCCTTCTCTTCCCGCTCATCGAGGACCTTCCCCCGGAGGAAAGGGTCCAGCGCATGAAGAAGGCCATGAGGTTGAAATGAGCCGGCGCCTCCTCTACAATGATACCGAAGTGACGCGCATGGTCCAGCTTTTCATTTATCCGAAAACGGGGGAACCTTCGACCTTCCCGCTCGGCGCGAAACCGATCAGCATCGGCCGCGCGGCCACGAATGACATCGTCCTGTCCGACCAGTTCAGCTCGGGCTGCCACGCCGTCATCGCCCCGACGGAGCGGGGCTACGCCCTCCTCGACCAGGGCAGCAAGAACGGCACGTTCGTCAACGGTCGCCGGGTCACCGGTGAGCTCGACCTCACCCGGGGGGACGAGATGCTCATCGGCTCGACCCGGTTCTATTTCGATCGCGACCTCCAGACCAATATCGAAATGGTCGAGGGGACGACCTTCCAGAGCTCGAACACGATCATCCAGGTCAAGGACATCCTCAAGAAGCCGCCCTCCTCCGGCGCCTTGAAAACCCCGGGCGGCGGGCTCGACCTGGACCGCCTCCAGCAGGACCAGAAGATCATCGCCGTCATAGGAGAGGTCAGCCAGGCCCTGATCTACCACATGCCGCTCGACAAGCTCCTCGAGCACATCATGGACGTCCTGACCCAGCACCTCCCGATGGACCGCGGCGTCCTCATGTTGAAGGACGAAACGACCCAGCAGCTCGAACCCAAGGTCATCAAGATCATGAACGGGGCCTTGCGGACGCAGAGCATCTTCGTCAGCCAGACGATCATCAAGACGGCCCTCGAGCGGAACTCGGCCATCCTCATCTCGGACATCCAATCCGACGAGCAGCTGAGGGCCCAAGCCAGCGTCGTCCAGGCCCAGATCCGCTCGGCCATGTGCGTCCCGCTTTGGAACAACCAGGACATCATCGGGCTCATCTACTGCGACCGGGCCTCCCTCCTCGAGCAATTTACGGAGGACGACCTGCGGCTCCTGACGCTTCTGGCCAACCTGGCCGCGGTCAAGATCGAGAACGCCCGGCTCTATGAAGAATCCCTGAAAATGATCCAGATGGAGCGGGAGCTGGCCCTGGCCGTGCAGATCCAGAAGAACTTCCTGCCGCGGGACGAGCCCGCCTTTGCGCCCTACGACATCAGCGGCGGCACCCGGGCCTGCTACCATGTCGGGGGGGATTACTACGATTTCATCCCCATCGACGAGGACCGGCTGGGCGTCGTCATCGCCGACGTCGCCGGGGTGGGGGTCAGCGCGGCACTGCTCATGGCCTCGCTGCGCGGAGCCCTCCACGAGAAGTTCCCGACGACCTACAACCTGAGCGAGCTCACCTCCGGCCTCAACGAATTCGTCTATACGAGCTCGGACAGTCACTGCTTCATCTCCTTCTTTTTGGCGGTCATCGACCGGCGCAAGGACGAGCTGGCCTACGTCAACGCCGGCCACAACTCCCCCGTCCTCGTCGGGCCGAAGGGGTCGCCGCGTATCCTCGAGAGCACGGGCCTCTGCCTGGGAATGTTCCCGGACCAGACCTACGAGGAGAGATCCCTTTCCCTCGCGTCCGGCGACATCCTCTGCCTTTACACCGACGGCATCGTCGAAAGCCGGAAAGACAAGAAGGAGGAGTTCGGTGAGGAGCGCCTGATCGATATCGTCAAGGACTCCAGGTCCCTCCCGGCCAAGTCGATCCTGGAGAAGATCTTCGAAGATGTCTTCGCTTTCGGCGGCTGCGCCGATGTCAGCGACGATATGACCCTCGTCATCGTCAAGCGAAACCCGTGAGGAGAGTCCGTTGACAGAAACCGACGCCAGAGAGATAGTCGTTCCGGCCTCCCTCAAGGATGTCGACCGGGTCCGGCGCTTTCTTCGCGATTATCTCGTCGGCCTGGGTCTCAAAGAGGAGGACGAGCTGAAGATCGAGCTCGCGCTCCACGAGATCTGCGTCAACATCGCCCTATACGCCTATCCCGAGGGCCGGCCGGGCGACCTGGCCATCCGGATCTGGCGGGATGACGGGACCCTGTTCATGGAGATCCGGGACCGGGGCGTCCGCTTCGATCCGGTCAAGAAACCCAATCCCGACGTGATGGCCAGGCTTCGCCGCGGCAAGCGGGGAGGGCTCGGCGTCTTTTTCTTCCGGACGATGATGGACGGTCTGAGTTACCGGCGGGACGGCGACGAGAACATCCTGACCGTTTCGAAGAAGATCTGATCAGTAGAGGACCTTGTCTTCCCCGTTGGCCTTGATGAGCTTGGCGATCTCCGCCAGGATGAGGTCCCTGCGGGCGAGGACGGCGTTGATCTCGTCGTCGGAGAGGTAGTCGCCGACGACCGATCGGATCGCCGCGAAATCGAGCGCCTTGACCTTGTCGACGATGGCCCGCGGCAGCTCGCTCATGAGCTTGGGGCCCTCCCGGTGCCTGGCCGTGTAGATGAGGCTCTTGGTGAATTTCGAGGACTTCCGGAACGAGCGGGAATGGTCGATGAGGATCATCCGCCAGTCCGGCGTGATCAGGATCTGGTTCTGGTGCCGGTCTTCGTTGGCGATGAGGTTGTCCCAGAACCTTTGGAGATATGTCGCCCGGTTCCAATTGAAGACCTTGACCGGCGGCATCTTGATCTTCTTCTCCTCCCGCTCGCGGTAGCTCATGCAGTCGTCGACCCAGAACTGGCAGGAGCCCTTTTCCTCGCGGAAGCGGCGCTCGACCGTCGGCGGGACCATGCCCAGGCCGAGATACTTGTCGAGGCGGTAAGCGGCGATCTCGTAGTTCCAGCCCTCCCAGAATCCGCCCATGCGGCCCTGGGCGTTTTTCCATAGACCCCGGTGCGTCACGTCCCCCTTTTTGAGGGTCAGGACCCAGGGAGAGGTCACGGCTTCGGGCCCCGTCATCTGCTTGCTGTCCACGACCTCCGAAGTCTTGAGGAAGTCCTCCCATTTTTCGCGCTGGGCGAGGTCGTCGGGCAGAAATTGGGAGGTGGTGATCCCTGACGGAGGAGCGGCCGTTCCCCGGGCCGCGCCAGCGGGCGCATCCCTGTCGAGGCAGGCCAGAAGCAATCCGGCGAGCGGCACGATGATCACGACCAGGCTTGAAAGAACGCTTTTCTTCGTCACGGATCCCTCTCCTTTCCCATCCGGCCGGCCGGAGGAATCGATCTTGCCGGACTCAATAGAGAACGGCGGCTTCGCCCTGCTCCCGGACCATCAGCGCGACCTCCTTGAGGAGGAGGCCCTTCCGGGCGAGGATTGCTTTGATCTCCCCGTCCTTAAGCGTCGTCCCTACGGCCGCCTTGATATTTTCGAACGTCAGCGCCTCGACCTTCTGGACGAACTCACGAGGCAGGCGCCGGAAGAGAAAAGGGTTTCCCGCCCCGGAGACTTTGATGCCGTTCCGGCCGAACATCAGCCGCTTGGCGAATTTCCCGTCCGAACGGAAAGCCCGCGAGTGGTCGATGAGGATGGTCCGCCAGTCCTCGGTGTAAAGGACGTTCTGCTGGTTCCGGTCTTCGTTGGCGACGAGGCTGTCCCAGGCCCGGGTCAGCCACTTCGCCTTCTCGGTCCGCTCGACGGCCTCGTCCGGGATGCGGATGCCCTGTTCGAGAAGCTTGTCCAGTCTGTACTTGCTTTCGGCCCACCAGACGAGAGCCCCTTTCTTCCCCTGGAACTCCCTTTCGACGGCGGGCGGGATCATGTTCAGGCCGATGAGCTTGTCGAGCCGGTAGGCCGCGATCTCGTACTGCCAGCCCTCGAGGTAGCCGAACTGCACGCCGCTCGGGTTCTTCCAGGCGGCCGTAACCTCGACGCCGTCCTTCTCAAGAGTGAGTTTGAGAGGCTTGGTCACGCCCTCGCCGAGGGGCTCGGACCGGAGGATGTCCGCCGTCAGCAGGAATTCCTCCTGGGCGCCGCGCTGGGCGATCTGTTCGGGCGTGAACTGGGCCCGGGCGGACGGAACGCCGAATGACAGCAATACCGCCAAGAAAGCTGGAACGAGCATGCGTTTCATGGCTATCTCCCCGCCGATAGGACGGCCTGACCGGATCGGTGTCCCTCCGGAAACAATTATCAAGCCGCGGCCGCGGCGGCGTCCACGGCGGCTTTCCGTTTCTTGTAGGCCTTGATGATCCTGAGGCAGATGATGATCATGACGATGACGACGACGACGTTGAGGATTGCGAACCGCTCGATCCGAAGGCCCAGGAGCAGGGTCCCGACGACGATGGCCAGGGCCGAGAGCGTGTCGCCGCCCCGGACGAAGAACGTGTCGATGGCCGCCTTGGCCTTGTACTTTTCCTCTCTCTCGGTGACCAGGAACAGGGCGGCCTTGGTCGTGTTCTGGAGCGAATAGTCCGTGCCGTTCTCGAAAGCCTTGACCCAGCGGACGAGGACGAGAACGGCTCCGAAAGAGATCAGGGCGTATCCTCCCAGGGCGATGAGCGGCAGGAAGAGCAGGGCGCCTCCGATGCCGACCCACTTGAAGATCCGCGAGACGAGGAAGAGCTGGAGGACGAGGGCGATCAAATTCCCCAGCAACTGGTAATCCATGAACGCGTTATGAATGCTTTTAGCATCCGTTTTCGTCGCCACGACCGGCGATGCGGCAGGCAGAGCCTCGGCCGTCTTAGGAGCCTGGCCGGCTATCGACTGGTTGATCGTGACCTGCGTGATGATGAATTCTCCGGTGGCGTTGACGAAATTGTAGAGGCCGATCATGAGGGCGATGAGAAGGAGATAGCGGCTCTTGAAGATGAGCCGGAAGCCGCCGCCGGCCTTCAGCGGCTGCTCCTGGACCTTGGCCTTCTCCTCGGCCCCGACCAGGCCCCTTCCCAGATCGGCCCGGGTTTTCCGGACCTCCCGGCGATGGATATACCTGGCCAGGCCGATGCAGAGGAGGAGGATGACCCCGGCGATGAGCATGAGCTTATATTCCCAGCGGCCGCCCAGGATGTCCCTCAGCCGCTTCATGAAGGGCAGGGTGGCGACGAAGCCGCCGAGCGTAGCGCCGAGGGCGACGAGCGGAAAGGCCCTCTTCCCGACCTCGTCGGAATAGAGGTCGTTGGCGAAGCCCCAGAACTGGGCGATGACGAAGTAGTTGAAGATGCCGATCCAGATGAAGAACATGATCCCCATGGGCTTGACGGCCATGCCGCCCAGATTGAGGAAATAAAAGATGACGAGGTTGGAGATGAAAAACGACGTCGTCCAGGTGATGAGGACGTGCCGGGGGACCTTGGAGGCCAGGCGGCTGAAGGCCTTGATGACGAAGACGAACAGGACGGCTTGGGCCCCGCTTAGGCAGCTCTTGATCACGGCGGAGTCCTTGTCCACGAGAAGGAGCGCTTCGCGCAGCGGCTTGAGGATGTAATAGGCCAGGAGCAGGAGGAAGACGTTCAGGGCCAGCAGGAGCGCCTTTGGGGCCTCGCCGGGGCGGATGTCGGCGAAAAGCCTGAGGAACCGGTAGCCGAGAGGGGTGCGGGTTTCACTCCGCGGCGGGGTCCCCGCCGGTGTCGGATCGGGCATCTCTCCGCTCCTTTCCGGGTTGTCAGAACAGGACGTTCGCTTCCCCGGCGATCTCGATCAGCTTCTGGATGTACCGGACGATGATCTCCCGGCGCATGTTGAGGGCCCGGATCTCCTCATCGTTGAGGTAGGGGGCCATTAGGCTGGCGACGGTCTTGTCGTCCCAGCCGTTGAGTTTTTTATAGAGGAGCCGCGAACATTTGCGGATGTCGCAGCGCGGGACGGTGACCCTTTTCGGAGCGAAGGCCTCGGAAAAGTCGACTCGGAAGATCTTCCCATTATCACGATTGACCAGAGTGTCTTTTTCGTTCTGGCAGTCGTCATAAACGAGGTTTTGGAAGACCTTGAGGTCGATCATGGATCTTTCGAAAGCTTCCGGGTCCTTGGGAACGATATTCTGCTCCTTCCGGGCCGCCTCCGAGATGGAATTCGCGACGAAAGCCTGCAGGGCTCCCGGGGTCTTGTCGACCTGATACGGCACGATCGGCGGGACGAAGCCGAGGACGAGATACTTGTCCAGGGCGTAGGCCGCCAAATCGTACTTATAGCTGTCGGCCAGCGGGTCGGGCCGGCGCCGGTCGATGTACTTGAAAAGGGCCGTGCGAACAACACCGTCGGCTTCCAGCGTGAGCCGCCAGGCGTCGGTCCTCCCGCCCGGGCCGGGCCCCCGGCCGACGACGGAGGCGGTCCTGAGGAACTCCTCCATTTCCTTCGGCGAGAGGGTCTTGGGAGGGGGGAGCTTGACCGTCGTTTGGGCGGCCACTTCCTCGGTCTCCCCCCAGACCTTGAATTCGCCCCCGTCGCAGATCAGGGCCGAGGGGACCCCTCCGTAGCTCCCGGAGATCCCGGTGTCCATCATCCAGATCTTGTCCTGGAAGCGCGCCACTTGGTCCTTTCCAACGATAGGGGAACCGCCGGGGAAGCTGAAGAAGTTATGCCCGATGACCATGGCCCGGGCGCCGAGGTTGGCCAGGATCCGGTCGACTTCGGGCTGGGCCGATCTGCCGCCCTTGGTGGCCAGGCCTCTGAACCAGAGGGGGCTATCGGAATTGTAGACGAGCTTGGGCCTGAAGGGACGCGGATATAGCCGGGGGTCCCTGATCCTTCCCCGGAAAAGTTCGAGTTCCGTGCGCATGACGGTGTTGATCTCGCGGAGCGGCCACTTGGAAAAAAACTCGTTCACCCCACCGTGCACGTAAATGACGTCGTTGATCTTGATGATGACGTTCTTCTGGAGGAGCCAATCTCCGTAGGTGTTGTTGAACCCGAGGACGTAGGCCTTCCGGGCTTCCGGGTCCTTGCGGTCGAGGATCTTCTGCCAGAAGGCAGTGAGGTTTTCGTCGGTGGCAACATCGAAGGCGTTTGCTTCGACCTTTTTCCGCTCCTGAGGAGAGAGAGTTTTGAGGTACTCGGCTTCCTTGGATTTGCGGTAGGGATCGGGGAGGAAGTCGACGAACTGCTCGACCGTGACGTATTTCGGGTAATCGAGGGAGATCCCGGTGATGTTCATCTCTTCGTGGTTCCCCAGGAGCACATGGACCATCCCCCCCACGGCCTCGGCTTCCTTCTCGAGGCGGATGAGGAGGTCGAAGATATCCTTGGCGTCGTCGCCCCGGTCCATGATATCGCCGAGTTGGACGAGGTGGGTTTTGCCCGCGATCCAATGGAGCTCCTCGTCGAGGATGCCGACGCCGGGTTGAGTGAGGATGAAGACGAAACGGTCGTAGTCGCCGTGCAGGTCGGCGACGGCCACGACGCGGTCGATGCCCGTCCAGAGATAAGGGATGTCGGCGGCGGGGGAGAGGCGGGAGAGAAGTACGACGGACAAGAACAGGAGAAGAAGACGGCGTCCGAATCGGCCCTTTCTGCTGCTTGACATCTCAGTCCCTTGGGATCGCTGTTTCAGTTATAGCCGATTTTCGGGGGGGAATCAACCCGCCCGTCCCACCAGGCCTGAAGCCGGAGGTTTGCTCAGGGTATATACGGAGCGGCGATTTTACCCTTACAACCAAGGTTTGACTCGCCGACGCCCGTCCTGTTAAGCTGAACGGGTGATCCGATCCGGGGAGAAAGGACATGAGACCATGAGGGGACGATCCGGCTTCAGCATGAAAGATCAAGACGTAGGCCACGGCGGCCTCCGGGCGACCGTCGCCCTGGTCCTGGCCGTCGCGATCGGCGTCACCGCCTGCGGCAAGACCGGCCAAACGGTCGGTCCCGCAGAAAAAAGCGGCGGTGCCGTTGCCGCCGTCAAGCCCGGTGTCCAAGTTTTCCTCGAGAAGCACCTCGATCTGGTCAACGGAAAACGGGCCGGGCTCATCACCAACCCCACGGGCACGGACGGCTCCCTGCGGACGACGATCGACCTCTTCCTGGCCAACCCTTCGATCAAGCTCGTCGCCCTCTACGGGCCCGAGCACGGCGTCCGTGGGGACGCCCAAGCGGGCCAATACGTCGCCTTTTATATCGACCGGAAATACGGCATTCCGGAATATAACCTTCCGGTCTTCAGCCTCTACGGCCAGTCGATGAAGCCCGAGCCTGGGATGCTCAAGAACATCGACGAGTTCATGCGTTCTTTCGACACCAAGGAAAAGGGGAAGGTCCCGGAAGCGGCCATGGTCGAGGGCATCGACGTCATGATCTTCGACATCCAGGACGTCGGGACTCGGGTCTACACCTATGTCGCGACCATGGCCTACGCCATGCAGGCCGCGGCTGAGAACGGCATCGATTTCATCGTCCTGGACCGGCCGAACCCCGTCAACGGCGTAGACATGGAAGGCCCGATCCTGGAATATCCCGAGTTCAGCTCCTTCATCGGGCTTTTCCCCATCCCCGAACGCCACGGCATGACGATGGGTGAGCTGGCCGGGCTGTTCAACGACAAGTTCCTGGGCCACAAGGCCAAGCTGACGGTCATCCCCATGGAGGGGTGGAAGCGGGAGATGTGGTTCGACGAGACCGGCCTTCCCTGGATCATCCCGTCCCCCAACATGCCCACTCTCGACACGGCGTCCGTCTACCCGGGCCTGGTCGCCATCGAGGGGACGAACCTGTCGGAGGGGCGCGGGACGACGAAGCCCTTCGAGCTTTTCGGCGCCCCCTGGATCGACGGCTACGAGCTGGCCAAGGCGCTCAATGGCATGGGGATCCCCGGGGTCCGTTTCCGGGAGGCCTGGTTCACGCCGTACTTCTCCAAGTTCCAGGGGCAGCTCTGCGGCGGCTGTCAGGTCCATGTGACCGACCGGGACGCGTTCCGGCCGTTCGCCACGGTCCTCCACATCATCAAAACGGTCCGGGACACGTACCCGGGGAAGTTCGAATTCCACGCGGACTACTTCGATCAGGTCATGGGCACGGCCTCGGTGCGCGCGGCCCTTGAGGCGGGGGCCGGCGTCCCGGACATCCTGGAGAACATCCGGCCCGGCCTCGAGGCCTTCGCCGACCTGCGCAAGACCTATCTGATCTACTGAATTGCTTCGGGGGGCGGGTTACCGTAAAATAGATATCTTTCCCCTTCCGGGGGAATTCGACGGATAAGGAGAGAAACGCGATGGCGACGAAGATCCTTCCCTACGCCCTGGCCAACCCCCTGTCCCTCATGCTCGATAAGCCCGCCGCCGCCTTCACCCGGGCAGACTTCATCAAAGTCGTCGAGACGAAACAGATCGAGCGAGTCACGTTCCACTACATCGCCATCGACGGCAAGCTCAAGGAACTCAGCATCCCCTTCACGGACCGCCTCCAGATCGAAACCGTCCTGGCCGAGGGGGAGCGCGTCGACGGGTCGTCCCTCTTCAAGGGCCTGGTCGACATGGCCCTTTCCGACCTCTATGTCGTGCCCCAGTACCGGACGGCCTTTTTCAACCCCTTCGATGAAAGCAGCCTTGACTTCATCTGCCGCTACTTGAACGCGGACGGGACGCCGGCGTCCTTTACTCCGGACAACATCCTGTCCCGGGCCGCGTCGATATTCCGGAAAACGACCGGCCTCGAGATCAACGCCCTGGGCGAACTCGAGTTCTTCCTGCTGACCGCCCAGGCCGGCTCGATCTTTCCGGCCGAGTTCCAGCGGGGGTATCACGGCTCGGCTCCCTTCAGCAAGAGCGGTCCCATCCTGTATGAGATGATCCGGCACATCGCCCGCGTGACCGGGGCGGTCAAGTATGCCCACAACGAAAACGGCATCGTCGAGAGCGTCCGGAGCGACGTCTCGGAGATCGAGGGTCGCCTGGCCGAACAGCTCGAGATCGAGTTCCTGCCGCGTCCCGTCGAAGAGATGGCCGACGATCTCGTCCTCGGCCGTTGGATCATCCGCAACACCGCCTTCCGCCACGGCGCGATCGCCACGTTCACCCCCAAGATCGAGGAAGGGGTGGCCGGCAACGGCCTTCACTTCCACCTCGAGCTCACCCGGGCCGGAAAGAACATCATGCGAAGCGAAGACGGCAAGCTCTCGACCGAAGCTCTCAAGCTCGTCGGGGGACTCTGCGAATACGCCGACTCCCTGACGGCCTTCGGCAACACGGTCTCTTCCGCCTACCTCCGCCTGGTCCCGAACCAGGAGGCGCCGACCCGCATCTGCTGGAGCGATCTCAACCGCAGCGCCCTCATCCGGGTCCCTCTCGGTTGGGGCAGCGTCTCCGGCCTGGCCCGGATGGTCAACCCCGCGGAGACCGAGGATTTCAAGGACGAGCACGGCGGACGCCAGACCGTGGAGCTCCGCAGCCCGGACGGCAGCGCCATCATCCACCTGATGATGGCCGGGATCGTCATGGCCGCCAACTGGGCTTTCAAGGGCGATCTGTCCCTCTTCAAGGACTACGGTCCCCTCGAACTCGCCGAAAATCTCTACGTCAAGGGCAACATTTTCTCCGACAAGGAGCTCCTCAAGCGGCTGCCGGCCCTGCCGGCGAGCTGCGTCGAATCGAGCCGGGTCCTTCTCCAGAAGAGAGGCCTCTACGAACGCGACGGCGTCTTCCCGCCGAGCATCGTCGATTACATCGCCCGGATGCTCCAGGCCGAGAACGACGAGTTTATGAACAAGAAGCTGACCGACCTTCCGGCCCACGACCGTCTCCACGAGATCCGGAAGATCATGCACAAGGACCTGCACAAGCATTGAACCACGAGACCATAACCTCGCGCGAGCGCTGGCAGGCCGTCTTCGCCCGGCAGAAGCCCGACCGGGTCCCGACCGACTACTGGGGGACCGACGAAGCCACCAAGAAGATCATGCGCCATCTCGGCTGCCGGACCCGGCGCCAGATGCTGGACACGCTCCATGTCGATTACGAGGTCCGTGTCCAGCCGCGCTACGCCGGTCCCAAGCTCGCCCGGATGACGGACGAGTTCGGCCGGAAGTTCCGGAGCGTCGGCTACGGGACGGGCGCCTACAGGGAATGCGTCCACTTCCCGCTGGCCCGCTTCGGGTCGGTCGCCGAGATCGAGAAGAACTACGTCTGGCCGACAGCCGACTGGTGGGACTTCAGCGGCATCGCGGCCCAGGTCCGCAAGAACGAGACGCATCCCGTTCGCGGCGGCGGTTCGGAGCCCTTCCTCATCTATAAGGAGCTCCGCGGCCAAGAGCAGGCCTTTGTCGACCTCGTCGAGAATCCCGAGATCGCCCACTACTGCCTCGGCAAGCTCTTCGACCTGGCCTACGAGACGTCGGCCCGGATCTACAAGGAGATCCCGGGCAAGGTCATGATCTCCTACGTCGCCGAGGACATGGGCGGCCAGACGGACCTGATGCTCTCGGTCCGCCACATCCGCGAGTTCCTCCTGCCGGGGATGAAACGTATGATCGACCTGGCCCACGAGGCCGGCGCCTACGCCTTCCACCACAACGACGGCAGCTGCTGGCGCATCATCCCCGAGATGATCGATCTCGGCATCGACCTGCTCAACCCTCTCCAATGGCGCTGTCCGGGCATGGAGCGGGAGCGGCTCAAAGGCGATTTCGGCGGCAAAGTCGTCCTTCACGGCGGCATGGACAACCAGTACACGCTTCCGTTCGGGACGGTCGGCGAGGTCCGGCGGGAAGTCGAGGATAATCTCCGTATCCTCGGCGCCGGCGGCGGCTACATCCTGGCGCCCTGCCACAACGTCCAGGCGCTGACGCCTATCGAGAACGTGCTCGCGATGTACGAAACCGCGCACGAGCTAGGCCGGACCTAGAGCTTCACCCGGCGCGCTTCGAAGTCTGGAATGAGCCGTCTCCACAAGCCATTGAAGCGGTCCTGAAGGTCGGCGTAGAGGTCGGCGTTCTTAGGGTCGGGGCGCGCGGCCAGCTTGTCCTTGGCCACCCATTTCGCGGCGATCTCCGCGATGCCCGTCTTTTCGCCCTCCGTCCGGCGCCAATTCCAAACCGACTGGAGGGCGGCGCCGTAGGCCGCGGCTTCCTGTTCGCGCAGCGTCACGACGGGCGTCCCGAAGACATCGGCCACGATCTGGAGCCAGAGACGGCTCTTGGCTCCGCCCCCGGTCACCCGGATCTCGGCCGGTCTCAATCCGAGCTCTTTCATCCGGGCGAAGCCGTAGCCCAGGTTGAGGATCGTGCCCTCCATGACCGACCGGACGATGTGCGCCGCGTCGAAGCTCTTCCGGTCGAGGCCGAAGAAAACGGCGCTCGAGAAGGGGAGGGGCGGCACTCTCTCGCCGTCGACGAACGGAAGGAAGAGCAGTCCGCCCGCGCCCGGCCCGGCCCGGCGGGCCAGCCGTTCGAGCTGGGCGTTGTCGAGTCCGAAAAGCGATTTGACGATCTCCGTCGTGTTGGTCACGTTCATCGTGCAGAGGAGCGGCAGCCAGCCGCCCGTGCTGCCGCAGAAGGCGGCGATCTCGCCCGCGGGGTCGACGAAGGGCCGGTCGAAATGGGAATAGATCGTGCCCGAAGTGCCCAGGCTCAAGGTGCACACGCCCGGCGTGACATTGCCGCTTCCGATCGCGCCCATCATGTTGTCGCCGCCGCCGCTCGAGACGAGGATCCGGCCCAATCCGAAGCGGTCCGCGACGCCCTTCTTCATCATCCCCACGGGCTCGCGCGGGTGGCTGAGGGGCGGCAGCTTTCCGGCGAGGCCCGGATCGACGGCGGCCACGGCCTCCTCATCCCAGCGGAGCCGGCGGATGTCCATGAGCCCGGTGCCCGAGGCGTCGCCGTATTCCATGTGGGCCCGGCCCGTCAACCGGTAATTCAGATAGTTGTGGGGGAGGAGTACGGTCGCGAGTTTCCCGAAATTCCGCGGTTCGTGCCTCTTGAGCCAGAGGATCTTCGAGGCCGTGAAGCCGACGGCCAAACCGATGCCCAGCCGGCCGATCATTTTGTCGCGGCCGCCGAGCGCGGCGACGATGTCCTCGGTCTCCCGGATGGTCGTGGTGTCGTTCCAGAGCTTGGCTGGCCGGATCGGCCGGCCCCCCCTGCCGTCGAGGGCGACGAAGCCGTGCTGCTGGCCGGAGACGCCGAGCGAGACCACTTTTCCAGCGTCGATCCGGGCTTGCTTGAGGGCCGTCGCCAGGGCCGTTTCCATGGCCCCGACCCAGGACTCCGGGTCCTGCTCGCTCGCCCCAGGACCGAGTCCTTCGACCATGGCGTGCGGGCCATAACCCCGCCCAAGGACCCGCCCGGTTTCAAGATCGACGATGAGGGCCTTGGTCCCTTGCGTTCCGGAATCGATACCGACGGCATACATAGGCATGGCCGACCTCTCTTGCCGAGATTCTATGGGAGCCGCGCCCGGCCTGTCAAATCGGGCCTCGGGGGGTGGAGCAGCCCGGAGCCGCGCCTAGCGGCTTCCGCGGCTTGACATGCCGTTAGGCCGAAAATAGAATGGGCCCGGGTTCGAAACGGCGGGAGGCCGAAGAGGAGAGTACGATGAAAGAAGCGTCGAAAACCCTGATCGCGGTCCTGGCCTTCGCCGTGTCGGCCGGAGCGGCTTGGGGAGCCGGGGTGTCCGTGACTCTCAAGGCCGGCCAATTCTGGCCGAGCGACAGCGTTTTTCGCGAGGTTTACAACAGCGGAATGGTCTTTGGAGGGGAAATCGCCGTCCCGATCGCCGGCGGCCTCCATTTTTGGGCCGGCGCGGAGTATTTCAACAAGAGCGGCCTGCTGACCCTCTCCGAGGACGTGACGAAGGTCCGGATCATCCCCCTTTTCCTGGGTTTGAGATACCACTTCGGCAAGTCGACGGTCCGCCCTTACCTCGGTGCCGCGGCCGCCTATTTCCTGTTCAAGGAAGACAATCTCCTAGGGAGCATCAGCAAGAGCGGTATCGGCTTGCTCGGTCAAGCCGGGCTACTTATCAAAGTTGCCGGCCCCGTCTCGGTCGACCTCTTCGGGAGCTACCGTGCCTGCACGCTGAAAACGGACGAGCCGGACCCCGTCGAGGGCAAGATCGGCGGCTTCACGGCCGGCGCCGGATTTATCTTCCGGTTTTAGGGCATTCCCATCTCTGCCAAAACGGGCGGCGATTGGAATGACGATGCCCGCGGTCTTGAAATACTGGGGCGGGACCGCTAAACTAGCAGTCATGAAGACTCTCCCGAAAATCGCCGTCGCCGTCGCCGCCCTCGTCCTCCTGAGCTCCCCCTCGCTCGCCACCCTGAAGGAGGGGGCCCAGTTCAGCCCCTTTTCCCTGAAGAACATCGACGGCAAAGACCACACGGTGACGATGGAGGAGGGCAAGCTGACTCTCATCGTGACCGAGACCGTGGGCGGCGAAACGCGGGTCACCAAATCGCACCCGGCCGGCGTCCTCATCGATTTCTGGGCGACCTGGTGCGTCCCCTGCCGTAAAGCCATGCCGCACATGCAGCAGCTCAACGAGACCTATAAGCCGGCCGACGGTGAAACCCAGGGCGGCCTGCGCGTCTATGGGATCGCCCTGGATGAAGCCGGGGGCAAGGTCGTCAAGCCGTTCTACCAGAAACTGAAGATCACCTACCCCATGCTGGCTGACCCGCCTTCGAGCGCGAGCCCGGAAGGCGTCGTCGGTACGGCCAAGGACATGAAGAAAAAGTACGAGGTCCAGGAAATCCCCGTCGTCTACCTCATCGACTCCTCCGGGACGATCACCCACGTCCACGTGGGCTTCAAGGAAGAGCACATCGCCGAACTCGACAAGGCCGTCAACGCCCTGCTCGGGGGAGGGAAGCAGTGAGGCGAAAACTGCCCTGGGTCCTGCTCACGGTCTTCCTGGGGATCATGGTCGCCGGGCTTCTCTTCGGGGAGTACAAGACGGTCCTCGAAAAGGCCGTCACGGTCTGCCTCGATTGCATCGGGATCGGGTAAACGGGGCCATGGGCGCGAAAGACAAGGCCGTCCGCAAGCCGAGAGAGAAGAGAGCCTGGTACCAGGCCGCCTTCGCCCTGGGCATCAACGCCTGGCTGCCGTCCTGGTTCAAGGGCGAGATCTTCCAGGGCGGGGTCAAGGGCGTCTGCGTCCCGGTCCTCAACTGCTACTCCTGCCCGTCGGCCATGGGCGCCTGTCCCATCGGCGCCATGCAGACGGCGTTCTCGGGACTGCGCTTCAACTTGTCCATCGCCGAAAAGAAATTCGGCCTCTACGTCGCCGGTTTTCTCGGCGCCGTCGGCAGCATCGTGGGGCGCATGCCCTGCGGCTGGGTCTGCCCGTTCGGTTTCATCCAGGAACTTCTTCACAAGATCCCCACGCCAAAGGTCCGGATGCCGCGTTTCATGTCTTACTTCCGCTACGTCGTCCTGGCCACGATGGTCGTCGCCCTGCCCCTGCTCATCGTCGACGAGTTCGGTTACGGACAGACCTGGTTCTGCAAATGGATCTGTCCGGCCGGGACGATCGAAGCGGGCATCCCCCTCATCCTCCTCAGGGTCGACCTGCGCCCCCTCATCGGGTTCATGTACTATTGGAAGATCGGGCTCCTCGTCCTGTTCATCGGCTGGTTCATCTTGAGCCGCCGCCCCTTCTGCCGGGCCGTCTGCCCCCTGGGGGCGATCTTCGGGCTGTTCAATAAGTCGAGCCTATTCCGATTGGCCGTGGATGTCGAGAAGTGCACCCTCTGCGACAAGTGCTACGAGGATTGTCCGGTCGAGATCAAGATCTACGAATCGCCCAATTCGCCCGACTGCGTCCGCTGTCTGAAGTGCGTGTCGTCGTGCAAGTTCGGGGCGATCAGCTACGAGTTCCTCGGGAAACGGGAGGTCGCCCGCGACCTGAGGGTCAAGAGCCCGGCGTCTTCTTGACGACTTCCTGGACCTGCGGGAAGATTTTCGGGGCGGACTCGTAGGTCTCCATTTCGATCCTGCCCAGCGCGGAATCCAGCTTGATCTGGGCGTCCTCGTAGAAGCGGCCTTCTCCCTTGCCCTTTGCGTTGAGCGTCAGCTCGATGACCATGAAGAAATGCCGGCCGCGAATGATCTGGCTGCCCGGATCCCAAGTCTGGCGGTTGAAGAAGAGCAGAACTTTTTTCCCCTTCTCCGTGGGGACGGTCAGGGCGGCGTGGATGGGGAGGTTCCAGCCTCGGCTAGCCATGAACCGCACGGTGCCTTTGTTCATCTGCTTGAACGCGGCCAGAAAAGCCTCGATCCCAGCTTGACTCATGATATCTTGCAGCTGCCGGATCTCTTCCGGGGTCGTCCAGCTCTCGACTTCGATCTGGACGTTGACCATGGGCGGCTGGACGGGGGCTTTCCCCGTCAGCATCCGTGCCTTGAAGACGTCCGTCGCCCCGAGCGGCGCGACGAGCGCAGGCAGAACCGCCGCCAGGAACAAGGCCATCCGTTTTCCGCGATATTTTGTGCGCATGACTTTCATTCTCCGGTTCTCAGCCAGGACCTGCGGCTATAATGCGCAGAAAGCCGCCGGGATGTCAACGGTCCTGCTTCTTCACCGCGGGGGATTTCGGGGTCATTTTTATGAGCGGGCCCGGGCTGTCGGCACCGACCTCGATGGTCGTCTCGAAATCCTGGTAGCCCGGCTTGACAAGTCTCAGCGCGTGCCTCCCCGGCGATAGGTTGACCGGGTTCCCCGAGAGCCCCATTCGAACCCCGTCGACAAAAAGGCTGGCCCGGTCCGGGACCGTCCTGATGGTCACGGGAACGGTCGTTTTCCTCTCGTCGAATTTGACGAGGTCGCCCAGCCGGATGTCCCCCTTCTGATTACGCGTTTCGATCAGCGACCGGTCCCGCTGAAGCTCCTTGACCAGGAAGCGGGCGACGACTTGAACGCCTTCTCCCGGCCCGCCGCCCGTCTGGTCATAGATCGCGCCCTCATCTCCGGCCAGCACCCCATGATCGAGGCCGGCGTTGATCTTATAGGAGGTCCGGTTCCCGTTCTGGATGATCTCGTCCACCAGCCCGCGCATGGGTTCCGTCCGGCGGGCGTTTTTTTCGCTGAGCAGGCAGTTGATGCTGCCCCCGACATCGGACGTCGTGTCCTCCAGGGTGACGTACCCTTCCTTTTCTACCCTGAAACGGACCTGACTGAGGGGGATCCTGACGTTCTCCAGCGGGCTCTGGCCGATGACCGGCATGTCCATGTCGCCCGATCGTTCATCTTTCAGGGAAACGGCTGCGCCGGGGGGGATCGTATGGATCGAGAGGGTCGATGACATGCGCGGCCACAGGGCCACCAACCGGGGGTCGGCCGGGGCTTCTTTCTCGAACCGCCGGGCCAGTTGAAAGGCCGAGGACAGGTCGTTGGCCTTGATCAGACGGTCGATCTCCTGGATGACCAGTTTCCGTTCGGCGTTCAACCGGGATCTCTTGATGAATGTCTTGACGGCGAGACCGGAAGCGGTCAAGGCCAGCATGAGCGAGGTGACGGTGATGACCTTGCTCCAGGAGAATCGCGCGATGGGACGGGTCCTCTTCCCTTTGGCCCCGGCCGGGACGTTGATCGCATAGGTGTCGAACCGTTTACCGACCTTTTTCAGGTCGGCCAGCAGTTCCTGAGCGGTCTGGTAGCGTTTTTCCTTGTCGACCTCGAGGCATTTGAGGATAACCTGACCAAGCTCCTTGGAAACGCGTGGATTGAGGGTGTTCGGATTGGGAGGGTGGTACGTCTTGTGCAGCAGGGCCAAAGCCAGCGTGGTATCGGCTTCGAAAGGGAGCTTATCCGTCAGCATGGTGAACATGATGATGCCCAGGGCGAAAAGGTCGGAGCGTTGGTCCACGTTCTCCCCGTTGACCTGTTCCGGGGACATAAAGGCCGGCGTTCCGACAACCTGTCCGACTTCGGTGAGCTTGACACCGTGCGGCGTCCGCGCCAGCCCGAAATCCATGATCTTGGCGGTGCCCTCCCGGTCGATCATGATGTTCTTGGGCTTCAAATCCCGGTGGACGACCCCCAGCCGATGGACCTCGGCCAGGCCTTCACATACCTGTTGGGCGATGGGGAATGCTTTTTCGAGGGGTAGACGGCCCCGCTTCCGGAGTATATCCCCCAGGTCCTCGCCGGGGATGTACTCCATGGTGATGAAAAGGGACTTGCCGTCCTCGCTGAGATCATACATCCGGCAGACGTTCCGGTGCGTGATCTTGCGGGTGAACTTCAGCTCGTTCCGGAACCGCTCGATGATCTTGGCGTCGGCGGCGATCTCGGCATTGATGAATTTCAGCGCCACTTCCTCGTCGATCTTGGTGTCCAGGACCCGATAGACGTGCCCCATGCCGCCTTTCCCCAGGTCATCGATCACCAGGTAACGGCCTGCGAACATGGTGCCGTCCGAGAGCAGCCCGGGGGAAAAGGCGAGAGTTTGGGTCCTGCTGATGTCGAACGTCTTCCCCGGGCCAGCGAGGGAAGCCCCGCAATGGCCGCAAAAATGCATGTCGCCTGGGGTTTCAGACTGACACTTGTGGCACTTCACCGCCCACCCAACATGATTTCCACTCTTGTCGAAAGGATATCAAGTCAACCAATTAAAATCAACCTTTTAGCTCTCCGGTCTTCCGGCGTTTCCCCCGGCCGGAGGCGACGCCGCCATATCCTTGACATGAACCACGGTTATTAGATACGTTAGTCTCGATTTCAGAAGCGATGTCACTTGAGAATTGAAGGATGAGACGGTGTCCATAAACCAGCATCCGGTCGAGAAGATCGGCAAGTATAAAATTCTGGGCGTCCTCGGCAAGGGGGGCATGGGGATCGTCTATAAAGGCCTCGACCCGGACATCGAGCGAGAAGTGGCCATCAAGACCATCCGCCTCGATAGCTTCATCGACGGTCCCGAAAAAGAGGAGATGCTGAATAGGGCTACCAGAGAGGCCAAGGCCGCCGGCCGGCTGAACCATCCGAACATCGTCACCATTTACGATGTCCTCAGGGACGATGACCTGACATTCATCGTCATGCAGTACGTCGACGGGCAGACCCTGCAGACCATGATCGAATCCGGGAAGATCTTTTCTCCGGAAGACGTGATCGCCATCCTCAAGCCCGTCGCAGAAGCCCTGGATTTCGCCCATCAGAACGGGATCGTCCACCGCGACATCAAGCCGGCGAACATCCTCATCGACAAGGCCGGGACGCCGTTCCTGGCCGATTTCGGCGTCGCCCGCATGGAGACCTCCACGGTGACGGGGCCGGGGACGACCATCGGGACGCTCAGCTACATGTCTCCCGAACAGATCATGGGAAAAACCGCGGACGGCCGGGCCGACTTTTTCGCCCTTGGGGTCATCCTCTACGAGCTTCTCGCGGGGAGAAAGCCCTTTATGGGCGACAACCTCTCCACGATCGTTTACAAGATCGTCCATGAGGAACCCCAGCGGGTCACGGACATCAATCAGAGCCTGCCCCCCGGCTATGAGGATGTCCTCCGGCGGGCACTGGCCAAGGGCCCGGACGACCGCTACCAAAGCGGCCGCGAAATGATCGCCGATCTCGAGGACCCCGGAAAGATCGCC
>Ga0268276_1000338_pt1 | contig 56319 bp, 48 predicted proteins | sample saktaG_4_FD_190145 | JGI IMG/M metagenome (GOLD analysis project Ga0268276, IMG submission 190145) | Saline water microbial communities from Sakinaw Lake, British Columbia, Canada - sak_2010_1_5_45m | ecosystem: Environmental > Aquatic > Non-marine Saline and Alkaline > Saline ...
AATCGGCGTGTCCGGGGAGACCCACCGGATCAACTTCTTCAAAGTTGACTGGGCTGTCATCCGCTGTTACTAAGTAAGTTAATCCTGTATTTGCAACCAAATGACCGTAACCTGCCGCCATATAAACATTACTGCCCATTTTAACTTTTATCGCTTTAAATTCTTCAACAACATCACTAATCATCTCGCCGTTAGCATCGACAGCGAGTTTTTGAACTATTGCTATTCCTTCTCCAAATAATATCCAATAAGTCTCATCTAAATTACCCATGTGATAATGACCGTATGTTTTAACATATTCGCCGTTGACTGTTCCTGGTTCCCAGATAGTTATATTTTTTTGATCTTTGCCGCCTCTTATCATGTAATAATGGTTCGATGGACCACTTCCGTTGGGATTCATTAAAACTTCTTTCATTTTTTCATGAGTCCGAGCAGCATAATGTTTAGGAACATATTTAAAATCGATATTCATATGTTTTTATATTAAGTTTATTTATAAATATTTAAATTTTAATGTAAGTTTTTAAAATAACAGATTGTTTAGGATCGGTTGATTTAATTTCATATTCTCCTACATTTTTTGGTAAAAAACAAGAGTGACCTTTTGATAAATGAACATTGCCTCCATCTGTATTTATATTAATCTCACCTTCTCTAACAAAAAGATGACAAAAAGAATTGCCAGTGTTATCTTTAATTCGATCTGATATTTCCAAGATGTCTAAAGTATAATATTTTGTCGATAAAAGATTATTGTCTGATCTTTGACAGATAGCTTTCTCCATCTTATTATGTTCTATATCTAAGTCTATAAATTTAAAATAGTCTGCGATATGAAGTTCCCGTATATTTCCATCTTCTTTAAATTTTCCTTGATCAAAACAACGGATAGTTGATACAGAATCAGGCATATCCTGCTGTATTTCGTAGAGAATATTTCCTTTTGGATAATTTTTCAAGTCGTCTTCCCATGAATGATGCAATCCACCCATGCTTAAATCAATAAGAATGTTTTTATCCACTTTATGAATATTGACAAACTGCCAGGGATTAAGTTGATGAATAAATTTTTTAGCTTCATCTTGTGCGTCGCTTAAAGCCATGTCCCCTGACAGAATTTTACTGCTTAATTGCCTCATTCGGGTATCTATAGCTTGACAAGTTTTTTGGTAAACTTGTAAATTTATACCCTTTTTAATGCCAAAACTTAATAACCCATCTTCAAAATAGTACCAGGATTCTGCTTTAGGTCGCCAACAATGATGAAAAACATTAGGTTTAATATGAGTTTGAAATGAATTTCCTAAGGCTTGAGTGAATTTAATAAGAATCGGCATTTTAAGGAATTTTTCTAAAATTTTTTTACCTAATATTTGTTTAGGGTTCGACATTACTAAATCAGAAAGATTAATTTTTTCGAGAGTGTTATCTTTATTTTGATTTTTTGTATACGTCGTGCTTAAATAAATTATTTCTGGTTTAATTCTAATATCGCTACTGTCATAAATATTGATAAGAAGATTTGACTGATCAAAAAGTTCATAACTCTGGCCTATTTTTATATTTTTAAGATCGGATTTGTCTAACCAATTTTTATATTTAACAATATAATCCCCACCCCATGTAGGTTGCTCAATTAATTTTGGGACAATTAAGTAAGGTCTTCTCGTAGACAACATAGAATATAATTTTTTTTCTTAACTATGAACAAGTTCAAGCGATTAAACGAATGAAACAAATTTGTCTGATTATGCTAATAATAATTTTTTTATCAATTCAAAATTTTTTTTATTCGATGAAACGAGTATCTTTCTATTATTGCCTATATCAACAAAATCAACTATTAATCCTGATTCTTTCAATATGATAATACCCGGCATAATATCTACAAGCTTAACATGTTTATGTAATATTATTGAAACATCAATTGCTCCCGTAGCTAAATACACAAACAAGAAATTGCCTGTAATTCTAATTCTATAAAATTTTTGAATAAGAGTTGAAATGAGTTTTAATTTCCATGGAGTTTCCTCATCATCTCCTCCAAAATCGACGTCGACAATAGATTCGTCAGCCTTTTCTCGTGTCTTTGTAACAATCTTTTGATTATTAAGATAAGCTCCATTACCAAAACTGGCAGAGAAAAGTTGCTTGCTTACCGGATTATAAACTTGTCCGAATATTGGCATGCCATTTTTGACTAAGGCAATTTGAGTAAAAAATAATGGGACGCTATTAACATAATATTTTGTCCCGTCGATAGGATCAATATACCAGTTATATTCTTTTGATTTATCTGTTTTGCCTTCTTCCACAACAAATCCGGCTTGGGGAAATAATCGTTTTAGTTTCTTTCTTAATCTTTCCTCAACTTCAATATCAATCTCGGAAGAAACATCTCTTTTATCTTTATAATTCAATTTATGAATTTTGTTCCAACTTTCTAAAATATATTCTCCTTCTTTTATTAAAATGGGAGAGGCTTTTCTTTCTATTTCTTTAAGATCTCTCTGGAACAATGTCATATTTATAAAAATTATTCTAAGGCAGAAGTATTAACTCCAGTTTTAAAATCAATCTCTTTAAATTTATGCAAAATACGGCTTATTTGGATTTTTAGTAAAGCATATTTGTCTTTTGTCTTTGCTTCAAATTTAATAGTTAAATAAGGACCGTTTTGGGAAGCGCGGATGATAATCATCTCGTCTTTTGTGTCCATTCTAACACCGTCAATTTCTATATATTTAGCCTTAGGATAAAGCTTTTTAATCTCTCCACCTATTTTTTTACTTACTAATTGAAATTTAATATTATCAGGACAACCGAGTTTAATTTCAGGACTAGAGAAATAATGTGGCAGCTCAGAAACAGCTTGAGAAAGTGATTTATTCACTCGCGTAAGATAAGCCAATAAACGTAAAGTAGCGATTGCGCCATCATCGTGGCCGTAGAAATTGTCAACAAAATAAAAATGACCGCTTAACTCTCCTCCAAAAGGCGCTCTCTCTTCTCTTACTTTTGCTTTTATAAAGGAATGACCGGTAAGCCATATAACCGGTATACCACCGTTAGCTATTACTACGTCATTCACCTGTTTTGAACAAAGCGTGTTGTAAACAATCTTTGCTCCTGGTAGAAAATCTAAGACGTCTTTTGCGTATAAAGAAAGAAGCGTATCATTCCAAATTAAATTGCCCTCTCCGTCCACAATACCAATTCTATCCCCATCAGTATCGTAAGAAAATCCTAAATCAGCTTTCTCTTTTAGCACTCTTTTGGCTAAGCGTTCTTGAACTTCTTTTTCCGTTGGATCAGCCACACCAACTGGAAAATTAGGATCCGGTTTTGTATTTTGTTCTATTACTTCGCAACCGACCCGGCGAAGAATTTTTGGAAGAAATAAACCGGGAGTAGCCGCGCAAGCATCAATTACTACTTTAAACTTTCTAACTGGATCAATGTGTCGAATTATATCTTCTAAATATGCAGAAAAAATATCCTTTTGAATATGTTTTCCTTTAGGTATTCTTTTGTTAAATTTTCCGGATTTGACCAGCTGTTTAAATTCTATAACTTCCTCTGTAAGCATGGTTTCGGAAAAACCCGTCGCGAATTTAAAACCGTTATATTCTTTGGGATTATGAGAAGCGGTAATCATCACCATTCCTCTTGTTTTAAAATAATATTGAGCAAAGTAGGCGATTTGAGAAAGCGTAATGCCTATATCATAGACAGTAATCCCCGATTCCGTTAAACCTTTAACAATGGCATCGCGAAAAGCCGGACTTGAAGCTCGTGAGTCAAAACCTACAACGCAATCGTAAACTCTTCGGTTGAGAAGCCAAGTGGCATAGGCTTTTCCAAGAATTTCCACATTTTCTTCGTCTAATTCTTTACCAACGACACCACGTAAATCATATCCCCGAAAAACATTATCTGGAATTTTTTTCATATGACAGTATCATAAATAGTAACAAAATAAAATGTCAAGTGATTTTTTGATTGAGTAATAACCACTGCTTGTTTTTGTTCTTACTTCTATTCGGTAAAGAGCATCATAAAATGTAACCAATTTATCACCCATCCATTTTTCCGCCTGACTTTTTAATTTATAAATTTGCCATTCGGCCAATTTTTTTTCAGTTTTCAAATTATTCTTAATTAAAATTAAATCGCGAAGTCGCTTTTGCAGCATGTATAGAATAATGTTTTCATCAACGTCGCCGAAGATTTGATTTAAATAATTGATGGTTACCTCAAGGTTGGCCGGATAAACAGAGTCTAAAAATTTAAAGATGTTATAGGGCAACTTAGACTGATGAATCTTGGCATTTTGAAAAATAAATTTAACGATTCTTCCTTCAAGTTTTTCTTCCCACAAAATAAAATCCGTCTCTTGTGCCTTAGTATCATATTTCTTTAATATTTCTCGAAATTCTTTTTTTGAAAGAAGATTTTCTCCAAAAAAAACTTTTTTTTCGGAGAATAATCTTTGAGACTGATATAACCATTTGTCCAGTTCTAAAATATTAGACTCGTTGAGAAGAGAAATTTCATAACCTTTGTTTTTATAATCTTCTTTTAATTTAACAAACTCATTTCTTGATTCGGAAACATCATCGCCTAAAATTATGTGGATCATAAAAGAATTTTATACCACTCCGCTTAGATTTTCAATCTTGTGATATACCTACCGTAGCTTTCAAAAAGAAATTTATAAATACATAGAAATTAGCGATATCAATATAGGAAACGGCGACGCAGGTTTTAATGAAATAATTGGTAAAGAATTACCGGTTAACGCGCGAATACACACCAAGGGTGACGAGCTTTTAATATCAAAAGTAAGACCAACAAGAGGTGCAATAGCTATATTGCCAGAAGATTTTAACAAAAACTTTATTTGTAGTAATGCTTTCTCGATATTCAAAGCCCAAGAAATTTTAAAAGAATATTTATTTGTTGTGTTACGTTCTGTGGTAGGAAGATTACAATTTGAAAAACCAACAACGGGAACTTCTTACCCAACGATTGCCGATGAAGATGTAGAAAATTTAGTTATCCCAATCTTACCCAAACCCACCCAGCAAAAAATTGCGGGTTTGGTCCAAAAATCCCACCAAGCTCGCAGGAAAGCAAAAGAGCTGTTAGAGCAGGCAAAACAGAACGTTGAGAGTTTAATTGAGGTAGGAAGTTATACAAAACCACATTGACCAGTTAGTTTATAAACCCCGAAGTACAGCAAAGCTGACTACGGGGCAGGCTCTACGGCCTCCTGCTTCCACCGACGCTAAAGCTTTGCCGGATAAAGAAGCTGTGCAGGGCAAGGAAGAATTTGAGATTGTGGAGGAAAAATAATATGGCTAAAAGGAAAAAAATTAAATTAAAAAATACACAGGTTAAAACTATGAAAAAACTACCTGATAATCAAATCGTTTTTTACCAATCACCGGACGGCTTGGTGAATGTAGAAGTGTTGTATGCCGAAGAAAACATTTGGCTCACCCAAAAGAAAATGGCGGAGCTTTTTGAGACAACAGTTCAAAACATAACTCAGCATCTGAAAAATATTTACTTGGAGAATGAAGTTAATCAAGAGAGAACGTGTAAGGATTTCTTACAAGTTCAACAAGAAGGGGAAAGAGAAGTTAAAAGAAGCACCTCCTTTTATTCATTGGAAGCCATTATTGCCGTTGGTTATCGGGTTAACTCCGCAAGAGGCACGCAATTCCGTCAATGGGCAACTAGGATTTTGAAAAACTACATCCATAAAGGATATGCTCTGGATAATAACCGTATGAAATATGGCTCCCGTTTTAGCACCCGGTATTTTGATGAACTCTGCGAAGAAATCAAAGACATTCGTACCAGCGAACGGATGATCTATCAGAAAATTACCGATATTTACGCAACCGCCATTGATTATTCACCAAAGGCATACGAGAGCAAACAGTTTTTCGCTACTGTCCAAAACAAACTTCATTTCTGACTTTGACCTGTTGGTGAAAAAATTGTTAAAGAGAAATAAAAAATGAAACACTTTCGCGGCTTCAAGGGACAAGTTGGCGGAACAAGAACATGGAATAAAAAGAGAACCGTTGTCTTCTTTCAAACCCAATAATAGATGAGTTTATCAGGTTTTTAAGTGATTTAGTGAGCATTTTTAATGAAGAAAGTAGAATCATATACACAGAAAGTATATAATATAGACTTATGTCATGCCCTGAAAGAACTCCAAATGCTTGTCAACAATTTGAACATATAAGAAATAATCCTTTTTTAATAAATCTTAATTCAAGAATAACTAGATTATTAAATCCTACAGGTCAAGCGTATTTACATAGTGGAAGGAAAAGAGCACTAGATATAATTGGAACAATTGTTATTACGCCTATTTTACTCCCAATTATTGCAGGAGCGGCTATTGCAATTAAATTAGAAGATGATGGCCCCATATTTTATATTGCTAATATTGTTGGAAAGCAGGGAGAAGAGTTTGGAATGATAAAATTACGGAGTATGATACCAAACGCAGATACAATCAGAGAATTTAATGGTGAAGAAACTTTCCGAAAACAGAAAGATGATCCTAGAATTACAAAAGTAGGGAAAATAATTCGCAGATTGTCTATTGATGAATTTCCGCAGTTTATTAATATCCTGCGTGGAGAGATGTCTTTGGTTGGACTACGTCCAGTATTCCAACGAACAATAGATTTTCAAAGTAGTTTAGATGATTTATCAGATGTCCATCCAGAATGGCTTCGTGGTTATTACTTAACTAGACCTGGGGCAATTGGTCCTAAAATGACTGTAGGAAGAGCGGATGTGACTCATTCTGTTGAAAACCTAAGGAAAGGAATAGAAGCGGAAACCTTTTATTTAATACATGCCTCTTTTGGCGAAGATATAAAACAGATTATAAAAAGTATAGGTGCTATCATTTCTCAAAAAGGGGCATATTAATTATTTGTGACGTCCCATAAATTTACTATTTACTTAAGTAAATTCTATGGGGGACGGAAAATTTTTTCACTAGATAGAGACTCCTTGTTTCCCGGTTCTCCATTCTTCTAAAAAGCCATATAACATATCAAGAGCGTTTTCAAACTCTTCAGGTGAAAGAAATTTTGTTGAGCGAATAACATTTCCTGCCTTTCCACCTCCTCCGCAGTGATAATAAGCCCCAAGATCGTTTACGTCAAATTGCAAATCAAACCTTTCTGGATGAGCATACATTTCACTTCCAGGCAGAGGTGTTAGGACAGAAAGTTGGACGTCGTCAGGTTCTGTTTCCTCAATAAAGTTAATCATTCCTCTAGCCGTTTCAAAGCTATCTAGTGCTGAACCAAACATAAGGTAAATCTTAACTCGGATTCCTGCTTCTTTAGTGATGGCGATTGCTCTCTTATTATCCTCAACCGTTGTTCCTTTTCCAAAATATTCAAGAACCCGATCATCGGGATTTTCTACTCCATAGGCAATCTCTAAACAACCTGCTTTTTGCATAAAAGTAAGCCTTTCCTTATCAATAGTTCTGACATGCGATTGACAACGCCAGGTAATCCCCAAAGGCGTTAGTCTTTGGCAAATTTGTTTGACTCTTTCTTTGACTAAAGTGAAAATATCGTCATAGATCATGAATTGATCAATGCCGAACCGTTCTTTAATCATTCTTACTTGATCAATAAATCTTTCTGGACTATGATAACGGACGATTCTTCCACTGACCTCTTTGGCGCAAAAAGTGCAGTGAAATGGACAGCCTCTTGAAGAAAGAAGTGGGGCGGTGGGCTTAGCGGCGCCTGGTCGCTGATAAGACTTAAGATCAAAAAGGTGGTAGGCGGGTAAAGGAAGAGAGTCAAGATTAGAGACTCTCTCTCCAATTATTAATTTTCCGTCATGTTTTCCCTCAACCAAACTAATTATTGCCCTTTCACCTTCGCCCACACAAACATAATCCCAGTCATCTAGAAGAAGCCTTTCTTTCATGGCAGTTGCATGGGGCCCGCCTACAGCAACTATTGGGAAATGTCTTTTTTCCTTCCTGATTGCCCTTAAGATGTTTAAAGCTTCTGGGTATTGAGGAGTTGTTGTGGAAACACCGACGAATTCAATATTAGCAAATTCTCTTAGGTCGATTTTTTCTCTGCCAACATCGAGCATTCTCACTTGGTGACCGGCATCTTGTAATACGGCCGCAAGGTAAAGAATGCCCAGTGGAGGAACTACTTTTTCCTGCTCGAGCATCGGCGATGGAGGATGAACTAAGACTATCTCTTTAGAACTCATAATAATTGTTTTGGGGCTTAATTATAACATATTCTTATCATCACCTCCGAAGTGAAATGGATCGCTCTGAAAATCTAAAAGTGAATTTCTAGAGCTTACAGAAGTTAGACTATTATACTGTATTGAATTTAATTATCGATTCTAGTAGCATAATAGCTCCAATCTTATGTCTATAGAAACGACTCATGGCCGAATGAATCCAAACTTAGTAAGAAATGTAAGCTGGAGACTATTACACTTATTATCCAAAGATATTACTTTAACAGGAGAGGAGTATATACCCAAAGAAGGACCCGCAGTAGTTGTCACAAATCACATGGGTATCTTGGAAGTTTTACCTCCTTATGTTTATTTACCCGAAACTCCTGTTGTGTTTTCAAAATCCGAGAATTTTAGGAATCCATTATTAGCTAGTTTTTTAAGAAGATTAGGATCTATACCTGTTTATCGCGGGGAAGTAGATCGCAAAGCATTAAGAGCTGCAACTACTGTGTTAGTAAATCAGAGAGGAATTATTTTTACCTGTCCTGAGGGCACAAGGGGGCGGGATAGAGATGGTAATAGAACAGTATTAAAAAAAGCGAAAAGTGGAGTAATTTTTATAGCTCAGAGAGCTGCAAACGAATTACAAAAACCGATTCCGATAAGTCCATGGGCTACCTGGGGTACCGAAGGAGTATTTCCCGAAGTTGATGAGTCAGGTCCAATAAAACAAAGGCTTGCATTCCACCGAGACCATGTATTTATAACTGTTGGAATGCCATACTTTATTTATCCTTCTGACCAAAAGCAAACAAAAGAAAATATGCAAACTCAAATTGACTTTGTTATGCAACAGATCAGAGATATGCTACCTCCAAAATATCATGGCTATTATGCTAAATGATCCTCTAAAAAACTGTGAGTCCATCACTCCCAGAATGGAACACCTTAGAAAGCTATTTTAATAAAGTTTATCAAATCTTTACCTAAACAAAATAAACAATTCCGTTGCACCAATATAAATTGCAACTACAAAAAAAAGCACGATAAAAATTATTAAATATAGTTTATAAACTCTACGGCCTCACAACAAAAGAAATAGAAGTTGTAGAGAAAACATTATAATATCATCACCTCCGAAGTGAAATGGATCGCTCTGAAAATCTAAGGATGACTCCACGGATTAGTAAAAACTATTTTGATGAACCGTTTGTTTGTCTTATTTTTTCTTAATCGAAATTGTTTTTTTAGCTGCCTTCTTTTTCTTTTCAACATTGTCTGTTTGTTTTTTAGGCTTTGGATCTTCTATTTCTTTGACCATTTTTTCTTCTGGAACGACTTTAGTGGAAACGACAGGGGTTAACATTTTTAATATTTTATCAAGCTTGGTATTTAGTACTTCAAACTGTTCCTTATATTGCTCGGTATTCCTGCCTCCCCTATCATTTTTACCTTCAAAACACTGACTGCAGTAAACTGGTTTTCCGCCTCTGGGTTGAAACGGAACTTTGCAATTGGCTCCACATTTATCACATACGACATTATACATTCGTCTATCGCTAAAATTAGATTTTCCAGAATTCCTTCTATCAAACCTTCTTGAATCCGAACCACGATTTTTATCAAAACATGTGTTACAGTAAACAGGCTTGTCACCGCTTGGTTTAAACGGCACTTCACATTCGTTTCCGCATTTACTGCAAGTTGTTTTGTGCATGGGTCTATCGGAACCTCTTCTGTCAAAACTGCCTCTATTGAAGTTTCGTCCATCACCAGATTTGTTGTCTCGTTTAAAATTTCCCATAGCTTCCAATTATACCAGTTTATTATCAGAGTTGAGGGGCAATTTTCTATACCGCTCTGCTTTGATTTTATCCCGATTAAATCAAGAGGACATACCTACCGTAGCCCCGTCTAACGGGGCAAAGGGGTATAAGGAGTGAAATCAATTACTTTGAAAATCTAAGGGTGGCACGTACCGGATTTGATATATCAAGAAATCAATATAGTCTCCAAGATTTTTTTCTTTGTCTCTTTTTCTCCTCTTTTTCTTTTTTTCTTCTTTTGTTTGATGGGTGAAATTTTCTAAGTGTTTCAACAGTGTCAGTAACACTAAGCCCTTCAGGCACGAGACATAATATTTTCCTTCCCTTAGCTACCGCTGCTGCTTCTCTTAGCAACATTCTGCCTGGACCTCGATTCCTAATTGCGGCTGAATTAATTTCTGCTTGAGACATTTCGTATTGAACGTCAGGTGTATCCTTATTAGCAGATATAGGATTAGCTTCCATCCTATTTGGATTCCTTAATCTTGTTACAAATCTCTCTACCTCACTCATCATAGCATGAGCATTATCACAAGAGAAGCGAGGGTCGGTTAGAGAGTGTTCTTTAGATATCACAATAAATTAATATGATAGAAATTATATCACATTTGAAAATCTAAAAGTGACCCCAGGGGGATTCGAACCCCCGATTTACTGGCTGAAAACCAGTCGTCCTAGGCCGCTAGACGATGGGGCCTTACACCACAAAACAAATCCATTATATCAAACATAATGGATAAGTTTGACTTACCGCTCTCAAACAAAAAATCAAAATCGTATTTACAGCTTTTTCTTAAAATCTTCCAGCATTTCTCTGGCAATGTCTTTACCCCCTAAACCGAAAGATAAACCACCGGCCAAAGTCAACATGGCGACAATTCCAGTAAACAGTATTCTTATTAGATCTTGAGCTATCCCCAACTGGTGCATGACAATTAACACCGTAAAAAAAACAATAGAAAACTTTGCCATAGCCGCCAATGTTTTGGCCGATGTAGAACCAATCGTCTTTGCCCCGTGTTTTACCAGGTCCGAAACTAAATTAGCAAAAATTATACCCACAAAACCGATAACCACCGCCACTAATACATTGGGTAGGTAAAACAATAATTGGTTCAAAACTATGGTTACTTTTGAAAGTCCCCAAACTTCTGCGGCTGGAATCAAAAATAGAATTACCACTGACCAACGGAGCAGTTCTGCCAATATTTCTTCCCAAATTTTTACTTCTTTTTCGCTAACTAATTTAGTTTTCTTAATCAATAGTTCTAATTTGAAAAAATTAAATAGCGAAATTAGAATTTTTTTTAATATCTCCGACAAAACTAACCCAATAGCAAAGATTAAAAAACCGCCAAGTAGGTTTGGTAAATAAGTTATAAAACTTCTTAAAAAAGTAGATATCACCGGATTTACTGCATCAAATAGCATATTTTATCACCTCCTTTGTTAGAAACTGTTAATGAGTGAAACGAATTTACAGTTTCTTACATCCGCCGTAGCGAAATTTCGTCTGCGTGGATGTAAACCACGAGACGAATTTGAGCGAAGGCGGACAGCCACCTTTTTACTATATCACAAATTTCTTCCTATCTCCACCCATGAACCACTATAGGGTTCAGGGTTCCGCTCCAAGTATTTATGCTTGGAGCTCCACATTTTCAAAATGCAATAATTTTTTTATTGACTTATCCGCATTAAATTCAATTGAAACAACATCAATCCGCATTTTCCAATCAAAAAGGTTATTTTTTAACAAATAAAAATAAATTGCTTTTTTAAGATGATTTAATTTCCAGTAAGTAATTGATTCGTAGGGTTTGCCTTTTAGGTCATTGTTTCTTGCTTTCACTTCAAAAAAAATGAGTTGTCCATCTTTTTGACCGATTATATCAATTTCGCCTGCTCGCGTGCGAAAATTGGTAGTTATAATTTTATATTTGTTTTTCTTAAGATATCGAGCCGCTTCTTTTTCTCCTAATTTTCCAAATGTTTGTGATAAATTACTCATTAACTAAGAAAATCTTTGTCGTAATTCACCTTCAGATAAATTTCTTATAAAATATAACTTAGCTCGACGAACCTTTCCTTTTTTAACGATTACAATCTTATCTATGTATGGAGAGTTCATTGGAAATATTCTCTCAACGCCAACTTTGTCTTTAGTCCCTTTCCGAACGGTAAACATTTTATTAAGACCCGATCCTTTAATAGCAATCAAAATTCCACTAAAAATCTGTTGCTTTAGCTTGTCTTTTTCTTTGAATTTATAATAAATCTTTAACATATCTCCTACATGAATCGTTTTATCTTTGACAGTAAGTGAATTTGCCATAGTTAGTTATAATTCAACTATTTTACCAATTCTTTATGCTTTACACAAGCATTTATAAACTCTAAAAATAAAGGGTGAGGAAAAAATGGTCGACTTTTATATTCCGGATGACCTTGTACGCCGATATAAAAAGGATGAATATGACGGGGAAGCTCTAAAATCTCTACTAAATTTTCTATTTTGGAGCGAGCGGCAATAACCAAACCTTTTTGTTCAAAAAATTTCACATATTTATCATTAAATTCAAAACGATGACGGTGACGTTCACTAATCAAGTTCTGTCCTCCCTCAACAAACCCTTTATGTTTATTATAAATTTCCCAGGTATAAGTTTCTTTTTTTATCAAAGCATCCCAAGCGCCTAATCTCATTGTCCCGCCATAGGCTCGTCTTTTAAGAAGTTCTTTTTGTTTTGGTATAAGATGAATTACCGGACATGGTGTTTTTATATCATTCTCAATCGTATTAGCCTTTTGCCAGCCAAGAATCTGCCGCGCAAAAGAAATAACCGCCATCTGCATACCGTAACATAAGCCTAAATAAGGAATCAAATTTTGTCGGGCGTAACCAGCAGTCGTAATCATGCCTTCTGTCCCTCTTTTTCCCCAACCAATAGGAACAATTAGGCCATTGATTCCTTTGGTAAATTTTTCTATACCTTCTTTTTCAACTTTTTCAGCATCGACCCACAAAATACGCGCCGTTGTATTAAGTGACCAAGCTGCATGATTGACAGCATCAATAAGAGCAGCATAGGAATCTTTCAGTTGATAATCTCCCGTGGCAAAATATTTTCCCACAATGGCAATTTCTATTGATTTTTTATCCGGCTTTTTTATTTGCTGGATAAATTTTTTCCATCTGATTAGATTTGGTTTTTTTACCGGAAGATGTAATTTTTTTAGGATTAGCCGGGTAAGGTTTTGTTGTTCGAATTGAAGCGGTACTTCATAGATATTATTAACATCGGGACTGGAAATTATATTTTCAGGACGCATGTTACAAAAAAGCGAAAATCGATCACGCCGTCTTTTGTCTAATGGTTTGTCAGAACGAGCAATTAAAAAATCTGGCTGGATACCCATGCTATTCAGTGTTCTTACAGAAAGTTGGGCTGGTTTTGTCTTTGGTTCTCCCAAATGAGCTGGAGTGGGAAGATAACTAACATGAACGTGAAGAACATCGCCGGGATTTTTGAGAGTCAGAATCCGCGAGGCTTCGTAGTAAAAGATATTTTGATATTCTCCGGCGGTTCCCCCCAACTCAATAATGCCAATCTCGCCTTTTTGTTTATTGATAGCAGCGTTAATTCTTTTAATAATTTCATCGGTAATATAAGGAATTGCCTCAACATCTTCTCCCATGTATTCAAACCTTCTTTCTTTCTCAATCACTTCTTTATAGATTTGACCCATGGTAATAAAATTGTCTCTAGTCATATCAGTATGAAGAAATTTTTCATAACTGCCCACATCCATATCTGCCTCAGTCCCATCTTCACATAAAAACGGATCACCGTGTTCAATGGGATTAATTGTCCCAGCATCAATGTTCAAATAATTTTCACATTTGACAGGAACAACGTTAAAACCTGTAGATTTCAGAAGAAGGGAAATTGAGGCAGTAGTTATTCCTTTACCCAGTCCTGAAATAACACCACCGGAAATAAAGATGTATTTATATCTCATTAGTTATTAGTTCATTAATTTCATAACTTAAGACATTTTAAATCAATAGATAAAGATGGTCAATAGCTAGTTTGATTTTTAGATTATAAAATTAATCCGTAGTGGAACCCTCAAATAAACTCTACTTATTTGTTTTGAATTAATTAGGTAAGGAAATGCATTATATCGAATGGTTATCATATTATTTAACACTTTAATATAAGGGTTGATAATTGCCCAAATTAATTTATTATCGTCATTAATTTTGTAAATCGTCTCCCGATGAATTATATTAGTTAACAAATGAGTAAGCAGAAATTGACAGTTAAATAAATAACGAGGCAAATAATCGATTTTATATGTAATTTTGACTCGGGAAGCTATTGATGGATTTTTTCTTAAATCACTATTCCACTCCAAGGCAAACTGATATTTTCCTTTAATTTTGGACTCCACTGTAAAACTCCAAACTTGAGGAGTTAATTGGTCGAGAATTAAACTAAGATTCTCCAAAGGAAAACCATATCTTTTTAATAATTCTCCCTCAAAGCAAAGTTTTAACAAACTGCCTCGTTTATAAGCTTTTACCTGTGTTTGAGATGTAGAAATGATATTTTTGAGCAAGTTCTGTAAAGAATTGTCTGGTGCATTCGTACCAAATATGTCTGGAACAGTCCTTTTAAAAAAGCTTATTGACTTGTTTGTATCAGTCAATCTTTCACTTATTTCTTGAACATAATCCCCATTAAGTTTTTTCATAAGATAGATGAAATTATAAGCATTTTGTTTTATATTGCTTGACACTGAAACTAACGAAAAAACGTAATTTTTACTAAGGTATGTTATACTATGACAAACTATGGCTGTCTATTATGATCCGTTTAATAAAAATACATTTAAAGAAATTTTTGGTCCTTGGGTGCGTATCATTAATCATCAAGAATGTGGGTCGATTGTTCACCTACCCAAACGTGATCAACTTTATCGACTTAATCAATTCATCCAAAGTACATCATTTCTAAAAAAACATCTGTCAGACTTTTCACGAATCCAAATGCTCCCTGTAGATTTAGTTGCTTTAGCTCTTGATGACTATCAAGACATTGAAGAGTATCTTTCAAAAAAATTAAATAAGCATAAAAAACCGGTGCTTATTATTCTAGACGCGGACCGATTAATAATGGAGAAACGGAATCTATTATCTTTTTTTGATTCAATTTATCACAAAAAATCAGGCTCGATTTTGTATCTGTTTCAAAAAAATATCACTTACAAAAAATATTTAAAAGACCTTTCTTCGTACACGACCCTTTTCCAAAACATGGTCGTTTTTCCTTACTATAACATCGATGATTCACGACTATTTATAGATTATCTTAAATTAACATTTGGAAAAGTACCGGATCAGATCCAGCAAAACATTATTAATGAGTGCGGCGGTTGTTTTTGGCTCATCAAACAGGCTGTTCGCTACTATAGCCAAACAAGAGATATCCAACAATTATTCTCACACGACGACATAAAAATAAAACTTCAGATTTTATATAAAGAATACGAGCCTGAAGAACGCCATATTATGCAAAAGATTGTATTAAAACAGTTTAACTTTAAGAGTGAAGATAGAGAATGTCTTTCTCATTTGTTAAAAACTAAACTGATTAAACAGCAAAAGGGGAAGTTTTCTTTGACTATTCCTCTTCTTCAAGATATCATCAAAAACGATATAAAGGAAAAGAACCGCTTGGAGATTAAAAATAATACCATTGAACTAAATGGGGTATCAATTGAGATATTCTTGTCCAAAAGCGAAAAAAAACTGCTTCGCCTTTTTTTAGAAAAACACAACCAAATCATTTCTAGAATGAAAATAGCATCAATCTTATGGGGAGAAATAGACCAAAATCAATACACCGACTGGGCACTTGATCAGATGATGTACCGCTTTCGTAAAAAACTTGCCAAATTAGATCTTGATAACAATCTTATTAAAACTGTTAAAAATAAAGGCTTTATTTATCAAATGTGATATGAAAATTAATCCATATGAAGGAGCACGATTTAATCATGCACTTTTATCAGGCGCGGAACAGGTGACTTTAAATTTAGCAACTATGAAACAAGAATTTTCTAATAGTTTAACCATTCCATTTCAGGATTTATTAAAAAAAACCCACCCGCAGGCTCCACCGGAAGTAATAAACGGTATTCTCGCCATAATGTCAACTTTAAGATTTTTTATGACTTATGACTTATCAGAAGGATCTTCTATGTATCTTCGTGGCGGAACGATGAGAAAATTGCTGCGCAAAAATAATCAATATGATCAATTAACTACAAAACTGTGGAAAAATATTATTTTAAATGAGACTCGAGATCCTTTTACCTATGAAGTCTTAGAACACGCATTTGGGCCAAAAGACATTGACGTAGTCTTAAATTATGGGAACGTTATAGTAAAAGGAGAAGAAGTAATTAGACCGTTTGATGAAGATTTAATAGATATGAATATTGCTTTGGCTTTAGAAAAAATGGGTTGGGAATATAAAGATAATAACCTAAGGTTCGGTGATTATCTTGCTCAAATTTCTTCTTTTCCGATTGACCGAACCTCTAAACGATTACTTCATAAAGTGTTGTTCTCCCAGAAAACCGATCAATCACCAGTTCTTGAAATTAGTTTTGCCGATCGGCCAAGAACAGAAACAGAGCTTGAGGAAGACATTCGTTTTTTTAACGATGGATTTTCGATTGATGCGATGGCAGTGGGCTATGTTGAAGTTGACGAGAGAAATAAAAACATATATCCAAAACCGGTAACGGTTACTTATGAAAAGGGAATATTGGACTATGACTTAAGCCTACGGTTGTTATTGCTTTATAGCCAAAACGGAGGATTGTTTGATTTGACAAAATTTAACGATGATTATGTAAAAGCAGTTATTGAGGGATTTAGAACAATTGATATGATGTTGGGTGATCCGGTTGCTTGGTCGATACATTTTGGATTTAAAACGTTACAAGAAAATCTTGATTATTGGCGCGAAGTATTAATCCCAAACCCGACCACAATGAAAAAGCGAAGACAAAATATCCGTCTTTTAAAAACATCCGTCCGGCAACAATTACCTTATATAAAAGAAAAAGCCGTGCCGCTTTTAAGCGATATTCTATTTAGTCTTACCACAGAACCTTATTTAGGGTTGATGCTTGTCTATTTTACGGGCATGATGGAAACAATTAATCTTGGAGAAATAGTCAATTCCGAAGAACGATTAATAAAGTTTATGGGAAATGTCGCTTGTCCTTCTCCTGAAGGAGGTGCGCTTAAACAAAGTTTAGTAGGATTAACCGCGAGGCATCATGTTAATTCAGATCCCTTGGTAATTTTGGACGCATTAAAACAATTTGAATTTTTGGATGAAGAAAAACAACATCTCTCATCAATAGGACTCTATCCTGAACAAATACCGCGATCAGTATCAAGTTTACTTCGTTTTTTAGTTCCAAGAGGTTTGTCTCTTAAGGATTTAGCTTAATTATGAATGATTGCCATTTCTTTTTAGCTCACTTAATCGCCAAACGGCAAAGTCGCATTTCGGATAGTTACGACAACTATAAAATCTTTTTTTTCTTCTGGTATATTTTATAATAATGTCTCCCTGACATTTGGGGCATTTTTTGTCTATTTTTTCAAAGTAGGGTTTAGTAAACTTGCATTTCGGATAATTGGAACAAGCATAAAACTTACCAAATCGTGAGTAGCGAAATACCAGATCATGATGACACTCGGGACATTTCTCATCTGTTTTCTCTTGAACATCAATATGTTCTTTGCTCTTCATTTCTTTAGTTAAAATAGCCTGAAAAGGCTGATAAAAATTGTTCAAAACTTGAATCATATCTTTTTCTCCCGTGGCGATTAAGTCAAGATTGTCCTCTAAGTTAACGGTAAAATTAATTTCAAAAATGTTAGGAAATGATTTTGAAAGGTAATTACATACTGCAATCCCTATGCTTGTTGGAAAAAAACGTCCATCCTTTTTTTCAACATATTGACGCTCTTGTATCGTGGAAACAATTGGCGCATATGTTGATGGCCTGCCGATACCTCTTTCTTCCAAGGTTTTAATTAGAGAAGCTTCATTATATCTTGGGGGTGGATTAGTCATGCTTTCAATGAAATTTAGAGATGTCAATGTCAGCGCTTGATCATTTTTAAATTCTTTATGGATTGTTTCTTTTTTTTGCGGATAAATAACCAAATAACCTTTAAATAAAACTTTCTCCCATTCTGTTTGAAACAGGTATCCTTTTTGACCCAAAACATTGACTTTTGTATTTTTAATTTGCGCCTCTTTCATTTGGGTTGCAATGATCCGATTAAAGATTAGGTTGTAAAGTTTTTGATGAGATGCAGTCAATTCATTATGTTCGCTGATATTGACTCGTAAATTCGTCGGTCTAATGGCTTCATGCGCCTCTTGAGCATTTTTAGATTTTGTCTTGTAAAGTCTTGGCTTATTAAGTGAGTACTCACCGCCGTATTTTTCCGCAATATATTGTTTTGCCTGACTCAAAAAATGACCTGCTAAATTAAATGAATCGGTTCGATGGTAAGTAATCAATCCTTTTTCGTAAAGACTCTGGGCTAAACGCATAGTAACCTTAGAAGAATAACCAAATATTCGTGATGCATCTTGTTGAAGTGAAGAAGTAATAAACGGTGGAGGTGGAAATCGTTTAATAATTTTCTCTTCAACTTTGGAAATTGTATAACTATCTTGCTTAATTTCGTTTTCTAATAAATTAATATCTTTATTTTTAATAGTTGTTTTTGTGTACCGATATTTACCATCAAATAAATGAATTTCGTAACTTTTTTCATAATTAATACTGTCCTTAGAAATTAACTTTGCCTCAATTAAATCCTGATTGTTTGAAAAAGTACCCACAACCCGATAAAAAGATTCGCTTTTGAATTGTAAAATTTCTTTTTCACGCTCAACAATAAATCTTAAAGCCACTGTCTGTACTCTACCGGCAGACAACCATCTTTTACCAATCTTTTTCCAAAGAAGAGGAGAAAGCTTATAACCAACTAATCGATCTAATAAACGCCGAGTTTGTTGGGAATTAACTAAATTTAAATTAATTGTTTGAGGATGATTAAAAGCTTCTTTTAAAGCCTCTTCTGTAATTTCATGAAAGACAATTCGCTTGATATTGCTATTTTTAATAATTGAGCTTTTAGGCCAATTCTCTTTAATCTGACCTAACAAACAAGCAATGTGATAAGAAATTGCTTCTCCTTCACGATCCGCATCCGTAGCCAAAATCACAGTATGCGCTTTTTGCGCTAGCGATTTTATTCGTTCAATAATTGATTGTTTTTTTTTATTAAGGATATAATCTGGTTTAAAATTATGATCAATATCAACAGCGATTTTATTCTCCGGTAAATCACGAACATGACCCATGGTTGCTTCAACTTGATATTTAGTGTCCTTTAGATATTTATTAAAAGTATTGGCTTTTGTTGGAGATTCAACAATAATTAGATTCATAAAAAGAATCCTACCTTAATGATTTAAAATAAGCAAGAATATAATACTGAAATCTGAAGTTCTAATTTGTGAGACATCTATGTCCATTAGTACGCGTAGGCTAAATCCCTTACAGGACTTACACCATGCGCCTATCAAACCCGTAATCTACGGGAGGACTTAAGATTTTTTATCTTGAGGAGTGCTTCATACTTGATATGCTTTCAGTATTTATCACGTAGAGATATAGCTACCCAGCAATGCCCTTTTGGGACAACTGGTACACCAGGGATCTCTTCTGCCAGGTCCTCTCGTACTGTGGCAAAGTCCTCTCAAAAATCCAAACGCCTGCACCGGATAGAGTCCGAACTGTCTTGCGACGTTCTGAACCCAGCTCGCGTACCGCTTTAACGGGCGAACAGCCCGACCCTTGGAACCTACTACAGCTCCAGGATGCGATGAGCCGACATCGAGGTGCCGAACCGGACCGTCGATATGAACTCTCGGGTCCGACTAGCCTGTTATCCCCGGGGTAGCTTTTATCCGTTAAGCCCCGCCCGCGATCACCGCGGATCGGGGGATCACTAACGCCTGCTTTCGCATCTGTTCGGCTTGAAAGCCTCACAGTTAAGCCAGCTTTTGCGTTTGTACTTACACTCCGATTTCCATCCGGAGTAAGCTGACCTTTGCACTCCTCCGTTACCGTTTTGGAGGAAACCGCCCCAGTTAAACTGACCACCTAACACTGTCCTCCAACATTACGTCAGAGTAAGACTTGAAATTTTTAAAGAGAGGTGTTTCATTGATATCCGACGTAAAGTCGGATTCCCTCCTACGCTAAACAGTTAAAAACTTCTTATCAATATCAAGCTTCAGTAAAGCTCCCGGGGTCTTTTTGTCCAGGTGCAGGTAGGCCGCATCTTCACAGCCATTTCAATTTCGCCGAGCAATGGTTCGAGACAGTTTTCATCTCATTATACCTTTCATGCGGGCCGGAACTTACCCGGCAAGGGGTTACGCTACCTTAGAACGGTCAGAGTTACCGCTGTCGTTCACCGGAGCTTACACCTCGAGCTTCCCTGAATAAATCGGAGTCACCCAAAGTGGTTAACTTACCGGTACTGGACAGGCATCAGCCTCTATACTTCCCCTGTTTGGGTTTGCAGAGACCTGTGTTTTAGGTAAACAGTTGGATGAAATTCTTTTGTTGTAGTCCGACGTAACGTCGGACAGAGCATCTTGCAAAGCTTACGCTCAGTTGTATTGCCGAGTTCCTTGAACCATCATTACTCGAATGCCTTAGTCTTCTCGACTTATCCACCTGTGTCGGTTTAAAGTACGGATTTTAAATTAGCTCCAACAATAACTTTTCCCGGAGACTTAAATCTCCTAATTTACCACCGTTACCGGCAGCAATCCATTATTATTCACCCTCTCTTGCGAAAGGACTTATAATTTAGACTCACATATAGTGAGATTAAGGTATCAAATCTCGTCATTACTGATGTAATAACGCTAATAAAAAAGTAGTTGAATATTAACAACTTGTACATCCCTTGTACCCAACGTGGTACAAGGTTAGATCCGACTAACCCTCAGCTGATTTACATTGCTGAGGAAACCTTGGATATTCGGCATCCCGAATTTTCATCGGGAGAATCGCTACTCATGCCAGCATTCTCACTTCTATTCGCTCCACCTCACCTTACGATAAAGCTTCACTGCAAATAGAAAGCTCCCCTACCATCCTTCGCCAAAGGCTACGGAAGGCAAAGCCATTCTTCGCTTATTAAGGCGAAGGATGAGCCTCACCGAAGTCCCGATAAAATCGGGACGAAGGCGGGCCGCTTTACCAATCATAGTCCTCGGCGAAGAATTTCCATCTTCGGTAAATTATTTAAGCCTCGAATCATTTTAGGCGCGGAATTTCATCCCCGCTCAAAAGCGCAAGCGCTCTGAGCGGGATTATTCCGGTGAGCTGTTACGCACTCTTTAAAGGATGGCTGCTTCTGAGCCAACCTCCCGTCTGTCTTTGAAATTCTACTTCCTTTTCCACTTAATAATTATTTAAAGACCTTATATGGGAATCTGGACTGTTTTCCTCTTGACTAGACCTGCTTATCCAGGCCAGTCTGACTCCCCTGAAAATAATTTTATGTATTCGGAGTTTAGTTGATCCCGATTGCTTACGCTCTCGGGACCATCTAGTAGCTCTACCCCATAAAACTTTAACAGGAGGCTATACCTAAATATATTTCGGGGAGAACCAGCTATCTCTGGGTTCGATAGGCATATTACCCCTAACCACAAGTCATCCCATGTCATTTCACCGACAACGGGTTCGGGCCTCCTCCCGATTTTCATCGGGACTCACCCTGCTCATGGTTAGCTCACCCAGTTTCGGGTCAGCCGCACTCTTCAAAACGCCCTATTAAGACTCGCTTTCGCTTTGCCTTCTCCCGATTTTATCGGGATTAAACAAAGAAAAGTACGGGTACTCGCTGGCTCATTCTTCAATAGGCACGTGATCACTCGTACTCCGCACGAGGATAAATTAACCTAATTAATCTAATTCCTAATTAACCTAAAAAAATAGATCAATTAGAATAATTAGAAATTAAGAATTTAGCCTTGTGCGAAGCACAAGCTCTCACTGTTTGTTAGCTAATAGTTTCAGGTTCTATTTCACTCCCCTCGCCGGGGGACTTTTCACCTTTCCCTCGCGGTACTAGTTCACTATCGGTCAATTTGAGTATTTAGCCTTGGAACGTGACCGTCCCAGCTTCCCACAGGGTTTTCCGTGTCCCGTGGTACTTAGGTACTCCAACCAGCAGCTTTGGATTTCGAATACAAGACTTTCACTTTCTATGGTTACCCATTCCAGGGTATTTTCCTATCCTCAACTGATCTGTTATGTCAGAGCCCTGCAACCCCCACTCAAAAGCGCAAGCGCTCTGAGCGGGTTTAGGCTTTTCCGATTTCGCTCACCGCTACTGACGGAATCTTTGTTAGTTTCTTTTCCTCTGGTTACTAAGATGTTTCAGTTCACCAGGTTACCCCCCCGACGTAACGTCGGGGTCAGTCATATTACTACGACCGGGGTTGCCCCATTCGGAAACCATCGACTGATAACGCCTATTAAAGGGCTTATCGATGTTTTCGTTCTTAAATAAACGTCCTTCCTCGGCTCAAATTGCCTAGGCATCCACTATTAGCCTTAGACGATGTCCCACAAATTAGAACTAAATTTTGTTTAAAACAAAATTTACCCGTCCTAAAATTACAATATATGTAATGATTAGGCGGGTTTATGCTTTTCCTACCTATAACTAATTGTCAAAGAGCGCTAAAACCACGTTTGACGTGGTGGACCCAAGGAGACTTGAACTCCTGACCTCTCGGATGCAAACCGAGTGCTCTGCCAATTGAGCTATGGGCCCATTTTTTGCTAAACTTAGTTTAAATTAGTTGAAATTAGTCAACCTTATCAACTCAGAAAACCAATTATAACCAATTAAACTAATTATAACTAACTCTGATTAAATAGGAGGCTGTTAGGAGAAGATTTGGAGTCAACTCCAATCGTGCCTTTATGCATCTATAAAATATTGCATAATAAGTTAAAAATAATAATAACAGAAGATTTTTAAAAATCAAGGACTTTTTCATTGTCCTTCTTAATGAAGCTGGGGTCGTTTTTTTCTTTTGTATCCTAAAATTTTTAGATCAACAAGCGAACGTCGAAGTTGAGCCATAGCTTTGTAACGTTCTCCTTTTGTTTTACCTTCTTTTAACAACTTTTCCGCTTCTGCTTTTGCTCTTCTGACTCCATCTTCGTCAATTTCGTTTTGGTGATATGCTCTTGAAACCAATAAATTAACTTCTTTTCCTGTCGTTTCCACATAACCTCCACCAATGGAAAAATAAGATTCTCGATCACCCTTTTTTGTCTTAACCACTCCCTCTTTTAATAAAGCAAAAAGGGGGATATGATTAAATAATATTGTAATTTCACCCTCGGCAGAAGGAGCTGAAACCGATTCAACCTCATCTTGCAAAACTATTTTTTTAGGAGTAATTATTTGAAATTTAAAATAATTTTGCATATAACTTTTAAATTTAACTTTTAACTTCCTCAATCCCTCCTACCATATAAAAGGCTTGTTCCGATTTATCATCGTGTTTTCCTTCAATGATTTCTTTAAATCCTTTCACGGTGTCTTCTGCAGTAACGTAACGACCGGTTTTAGCGGTAAATACTTCTGCCACAAACATTGGTTGAGTCAAAAATTTCTGAAGTCTTCTGGCTCGATTAACAGTAAGACGGTCTTCCTCTGATAATTCTTCCATGCCCAAAATGGCAATAATATCCTGCAAATCTTTATATCTTTGAAGGGTCCTTAAAACTTCTCTGGCCACAGCGTAATGTTCTTGTCCAACAATATCAGGATCTAAAGCGCGAGAGCTTGAAATTAAAGGGTCAACCGCCGGATACAATCCTTGTTCCGCCTGTGAACGTTCAAGCGAAATCGACGCATCTAAGTGAGCAAATGTCGCCACCGGAGCCGGATCAGTATAATCATCAGCCGGCACATATACTGCTTGAATTGAAGTAATTGAACCTTTATTAGTCGAAGTAATTCTTTCTTGAAGCGCGGCCATTTCTGAAGCCAAAGTGGGCTGATATCCAACGGCTGAAGGTATGCGACCTAAAAGAGCAGAAACTTCTGAACCCGCTTGTGCAAAACGGAAGATATTATCCATGAACAAAAGAACATCTAAATATTTTTCGTCACGAAAATACTCGGCCATGGTTACACCAGTCAACGCAACCCGCAATCTATTTCCCGGAGGTTCATTCATCTGGCCAAAAATCATCACTGTTTTATCAATAACGCCGCTGGCTATCATTTCTCGCCATAAATCATTTCCTTCTCTTGATCTTTCCCCAACTCCGGTAAAAACCGAAACCCCGCCGTGCTCTGCCGCCACATTGCGAATAAGCTCTTGAATTAAAACAGTTTTTCCAACTCCAGCACCACCAAAAACAGCAATCTTGCCACCTTTTAGAAACGGCGTCAAAAGATCAAATACTTTAATACCTGTTTCAAAAATTTCTTGTTTCACCGATTGTTCTGTTAAACAGGGAGCTTTTCTGTGAATTGGATACTTTTTGCCAGTTTTTATTTCTCCCTTTTCATCTATAGGTTCTCCCACAACATTAATAATTCTTCCCAAAGTTTCTTTACCGACGGGAACCTCAATAAATTTTCCGGTATTAACAACCTCCGTTCCTCTTCTTAAACCATAGGTACTTCCCATCGCCACAGTTCTTACTCGTCCTTGACCTAAAATTGCCTCTACTTCTAAAATTAGTTTCCCTATTTCTTTTGTCTTAACCTCTAAAGCGTCATAAATCTTCGGTGTCTCTTTTTCGGGAAATTGAACGTCAACCACTACTCCCCGAATTTCAATAATTTTTCCTTTTAACATAAATTTTATTTAAATGACTAATCTTCTGTCGCCAGCTTGGCCGAAACCATATCCAAAAGTTCGTTTGTAATTCCTTCTTGTCTTAATTTGTTCCTCAACAATGTCAAACTATAAATAATATCCGCCGCATTATCAGTGGCATTTTTCATCGACAACATTCGAGCCGAATGTTCAGCTGCCTCACTATTTAGAATGGCACTCTTTATCTGCTCCTTTAGGAAGTCTCTTATTAATGGATCAATAATTTTTTGTGGCGACGGTTCAATAAGATATTCTCGTTCTGATGTTCTTTCAATTTTACTAATCAATTCTTCAGGGTAAACAATCGGCAACAACTGTTCTTTTCTTGGTTCAGAACTAAAAGTTGAAAGAAATTGATTGTAAAAAAGAAAAACTGACCCGTATTGATTATTTAAAAAGCCATCAATCAACAAAGAAAAAATAGCAGAAACACTATGAACAAATGGCCCTTGATCGGAAAAATCAGCCACAATATTACCCCTCATCTTCAAAATAAAATTCGATGCTTTTTTACCTAAAACGATAAAATCATCTTTTTCAAACCTAACTTCTGTTAAAGCCGTTTTAAATAAATTAAAATTAAAAGCTCCACACAAACCTTTGTTTGTTGAAATGAAAACGTAAAGATTTTTATCTGTTGACGAAGGTTCGTTCTTTTTTAACAACGGTGAAAGAGATAAATCAACAGTAGGAAGTATTCTTCTTATAATTTTCTCCAACATCTTTTGGTAGGGTTTTCCTTCTTGGGCAACTTTTTGAGATTTTTTCATTTTTACGGCAGCAACCATTTGCATGGCGCGGGTAATTTTTCGAACATTCTGAATTGTTTTAATTTTTTTCCTGACTTGACGGAAGTTCATAGTTATTTTTAATAAATTCCTCTACAATTTTTTTCAACCTTTCTTCATCGTCTCTGTCTAATGTTCTTTTTTTATTGATATTGTTAATAATTTTTTTATTAGTCAGCTCAATTTTTGCGAAAAAATTTCTTTCAAATTCACCAATCTTGGAAACAGATAAGTTATCTAAATAACCATTTACTCCGATCCAAAGAATTAAGACTTGATGAGCTAAATCCAGATTTTGATGCTTGTTTTGTTTTAATATTTCTATCATCCGTGCCCCCCGATCAAGAAATTTTTTGGTTTTTTCATCAAGTTCGGCCTCAAACTGGGCAAAAGCAGCTAGTTCTCGGTATTGAGCCAGCTCTAATTTTAATTTTCCCGCCACCTGTTTCATGGCTTTTGTTTGAGCGGCGCTACCTACTCTTGAAACAGAAATACCGACGTTAACCGCCGGTCGAATACCAGCGTTAAAAAGATCTGTTTCCAGATAAATCATACCGTCAGTAATAGAAATAATATTGGTAGGAATATATCCGGAAACATCTCCTTCTTGAGTTTCGATAATAGGAAGCGCGGTTAAAGAACCACCACCATATTTTTCATCAAGACAACAAGCTCTTTCCAAAAGTCTTGAATGGAGGTAAAAAACATCACCCGGATATGCCTCCCGGCCCGAAGGTCTTCGTAAAATTAAAGATAGTTGACGATAAGCCCAAGCATGTTTTGACAAATCGTCATAGACGACCAAAACATCCTTTCCTTTACTCATAAAGTACTCACCCATAGCGCAAGCAACATAAGGAGAAACATACTGAAGAGAAACAGGATCAGAGCCAGAAGCCGCAACAACAATTGTATAATCCATTGCTCCTTTTGCTTTTAGAAGATCAACTACCGCAGCAATCTTTGAATTTCGTTGTCCAATGGCATTATAAATACAAACAACGTTTTCGTTTTTTTGGTTTAAAATTGCATCAATAGCAATAGTTGATTTTCCTGTTCCCCGATCGCCAATAATTAATTCTCGCTGACCCCGGCCGACAGGGATAAGCGCGTCTAATGCCTTAATTCCTGTTTGTAAAGGCGTACTCACAGGCTTTCGATAAATTACTGAGGGAGCAATTTTTTCGATTGGATAAAAGGCAGCCGCCTTATTAATTTTCCCTAAACCATCTATTGTGTTGGCAAAACCATCCACCACTCTGCCTAAAAATTCCTCTCCTACCGGAATCGAAAGTATTTTGCCGCTGGCCAAGGCAGTGTCATTTTCCGAAATCTTCAGATAATCACCAAAAACAATCGCCGACACTTCATCTTCTCTTAAATCAATTACCAGTCCTTTAATATTCCTTTTAAATTCAATTACTTCTCCGTAGGCAACTCTATCAAAACCAGAAAGAGTCACCACCTCGTCTTTCACTTCGGTAACCACCCCGATATTTTCTTTTTTAAACTGTAGCTTGGTTGTTTTAATATCGTCTTCAATCTCTTTAAAAATTTTATCAACTACTTTCATAAAGTTTATTAACTAAATGAGTAATTGTCCCCTTAATTGAAGCATTGAGTATCTCTGACCCGATCTTGATGATAAAACCGCCAATTAAACTTTTGTCTATTTTGTTTTCAATCACGGCATTTTTTAAATAGGGGAATCGTTCATGAAATAATTGCTTTTCCGACTCTTTAAGAGGGTAAGGTGTAATGATTGTTACTTTTCTTACCTTCTTTATTTCTTCTTCTTGAATTTCTTTTTTTTTAAGAAGAAGAGAAAGACCATTCTCTAATTCTTTCTTTAAATTCTGATTAGAGTCCATATGATTTGTCTTTTTCTAATTCTTTGAGTAAATATTTAATCGCCTCCGTCTGTTTCTCTTCGGTAATGAATTTGGAAAGAACCGATTTAATCATGATAATGCATGTCTCAACAATTTTTGTCTTCGTTTCTTTATAGATGTTGCTTTTTTCTCTTTCTAATTCTTTACTCATCTTTTCTTTAATTTCTTCTGCTTCTTTATGTCCTTGTTTTAAAATCTCGGCCTTAATCTGAGTTGCGTTTTTTTTGGCATCTTCAACAATTTGCAACCCTTGTGCTTGTGCTTTTTCAAAAATTTTCTTTTCCTCTTCTTTGGCTTTTATTTCTTTTTCTTCAAGCTCTTTTAAAAGCTGTTCTTTTTCTTTTCCTTGTTGTTCGTTTTTAGAAAGAAACTCCAAGAAAGACTGACTAACAGTCTTTTTAAATATTAAAAAAAGCAAAAGGAAATTAATAATTTGAGCGATTAAAAGTTTTATATCTATGCCTAATCCTTCCATAATTTTATTTTATATTCATTATTAATTAATTAAGTAAACTTTAAAATAAGCGCCGCCACCAATACGTAAATAGCAATTGCTTCGGCAAAAGCAACTACTAAAATCATGGTGGTTCTGATTCCTGACTCAGCCTCAGGATTACGACCAATCGCCTCCATGGCTGATTTACCAATCATTCCGATGGCAAGAGCGGGAAAAGCTACCCCAAAAGCCATCATAAAACTAATAGCAACGGTTTTTGCTGTGGCCAAATCCATACTACTTCACCTCCTTAATGTTGTTTACTCATGGCTAAATTTATAAAGACTGCTGTCAAAGTAGCGAAAACAACTGCTTGAATAAAACCAACAAATAATTCCAAAAGTAAAAAAGGGAAAGAAGCCAAAACAGGCACCAAAAAAGCAATTACTACCAAAAGCACTTCACCGGCAAAAATATTGCCAAAAAGCCGAAAACCAAAAGAAAAGACCTTAGAGAACTCTGAAAGAATTTCTAAAGTGCCAATAAAAAAACTAATGGGATTTTTTAAATTGTAAAATTTTTTAATGTACTCTTTTGCTCCTAAAGCCCTAACACCGTAAACTTGACAAAGAAGTACTGACAGCATTCCTAAACCAATAGTTGTGTTTAAATCGGCCGTCGCCCCCCGGAAAAGAGGAATTGAATGACACTCACCAGCATGACAGGTTTTGATTAATAAACTACCGATGCCGGGTAACAACCCAAACCAATTTTGGACAAGAATATAAATAAAAAAAGAAGCCACCAACGGATAAGCAATTTTTGTCTGATCGCCTAAAATTGTGTTAAAAAAGTGGTACAAACTTTCATTAATAAAGTGAATTAAATAAAAGAATTTGGACTTTTTTTTCAGACCTGACTTAATTTGACTATTATAATGCAAAAAAGCTAAAGATAGCAAGATAAGAACAATCAGCGAGGTTAGATAAGAATTAGTCACAGGAAAGCCAAAAACCTCAAAAATTTTTTCAGCTTTTAAACTAACATGTGGCATAAGCAAAAACATTAACTTTCTTTAACAGTTTTCCAAAGATTATAAAACGTTCCTAAACTTCCCAATAAAAGAAAAATTAAAGTGAAAATAGGTCTGCTTTTGAAAAAATTATCTACCAATAAACCAAAAAATACTCCTATTACAAGAGGAGTAATTAAATAATAACCTATGTTAAAAGAATTTGCAAGTGAAAAATTAAATTTTAAAAGAACTTTCTTTTGTTTTTTTTGTTTTTTGACTTCTTTTATTTTAAAATTTTTATCCATTTCAAAAAAAGTCTGTTTTATTTCTTTATTTTTATTGTCAGTTATTGGATGATAAAGAGGTAATGCTCCATCGTTTTTTCCGATTTCTGGTTCATTTAAAATTTTTCGTCTCCGTCGCCTCTTTAAATAGTATAAGAAATCCAATGACTTCATAAAATAAATTCTATATTTTTATCCTGCTCAAATCAATAGCATTATCCACAATTATGTTAATACGTTCGTCTTTGCTGTCAACTTTTCCTTTTAGTAAAATCGCTCTGTTGGGACTCCAAATATTTTTTGTAGTCGCATATATTTTTGGAAAAACAATTGTTTCAATTGACCCGGTTTCATCAAAAAGACTAACAAAAGCCATCTCGCTGTTATTTTTCTTGGTAGTTATCTTTTTTATTCGGTTAATGCTTCCGGCAATAATATGTTGTTTACCAACGTCTTCTTTGCTAATCTCCCCAATTTTTTTAGTTATTTTTTGCTCGATAATCTGTCTAAATCGAGCTAAAGGATTTTTACCGATGGAAAAACCAATCATTTCTCTTTCCATGATAAATTTTTCTTCCTCGGAAAAATCTTCAACTTTCGGCAAGACATCAACAAAGTTTTGCTTCGCGGAAAAAGTGGTAAAAAGACCAAACTGTCCTTGAGATACCTCCGTTTTAGCCCGGTTCATTTCCTCAAGAGCCGTAGGATAATAAACAAGCAGAGTCGCCCTGTTTCCAAACCCATCAAAACTTCCTGCCTTAACTAAGCTTTCCACTGTTTTTTTATTTACTTTGCGTACGTCAACACGGTACAAAAAGTCTTTTAGTCCGCTAAATAAATTCTTTTCCCGAGCGGATAAAATAGAATCAATTGCCGCCGTCCCGACATTTTTGACAGCCGACAATCCAAACCTGATAGAACCACCCTCTATTTTAAAATCATAATCTGATTTATTAATATCAGGAGGCAAAACTCCAATTTTCATCGTTCTGCATTCTTCCGTTGCTTGAAACATTTTTGCTTCTCTTGTTGGTCCCGCCGCTCCTTGAAGTTCGGCCGACAGCAAGGCAGTCATATACTCAACCGGGAAGTTCGCTTTTATATAAGCAGTCCAGTAAGCAATGAGAGCATACGAGGCAGAATGAGGTTTATTAAACCCATAACCGGCAAATTTTTCCACAAAGCCAAAGATTTTTTGCGCTAAACTATTTGTATAACCATTTTTTATACAACCGGCCATAAATTTTTTCTCTTCTTTCTTCATTAAGCTTTTTTTCTTCTTGCCCATGGCCATCCGCAAGATATCAGCTTCGGCCATAGTGTAGCCGGCAATCTTATGAGCAATTTCCATCACTTGTTCCTGATAAACTAAAACACCGTATGTTTCCTCTAAGATTGGTTTTAAGTCTTTGTGTAAATATTTAATTTGTTTAATATTTTTCTTTCCTTCCAAAAAAAGAGGAATCAGATCCATCGGCCCGGGTCGATAAAGAGCTACCATAGCTGAAATGTCGGAAATTTTATTTGGCTGAAGGTCTTTAGCCAGTCGTCTCATCCCCGAAGACTCAAGTTGAAATACGCCAATTGTTCGCCCTTTTGATATCAAATTAAATGTTTTTTTATCCGTCAGCGGCACATTATGAATATCAATTTTTATACCCGTGCTTTTATGTATATAGTTAACCGCATTTTCCAAAATCGTTAAATTCCGCAATCCCAAAAAATCGACTTTTAAAAGACCAATGGCTTTGTTTTCAGAAACGGCATTTAAATCCAGACAATACATGTCGTATTGAGTAATAATCCGTTCTCCCTTTGTTTCCTTTTGAAGAGGAACATATTCAACCAAATCTTTATCTCCAATTACAACGCCCGCAGCATGAACAGAAGAATGTCTGGCTACGCCCTCAATTTTTCGGGCAATGTCTAATACTTTTTTAGCATCTTCTTCGTTTTGATAGGCAAATTTAAGAGCGGGATTTTCTTCTAACGCTTTATCTATTGTCATAGAAAAACCCTGTTTTCCCAAAGGAATCATCTTGGCTAGCCTGTCTCCGGCAGAATAAGACATGCCTAAAGCACGAACTACATCACGAATGGCTAATCGGGCCTCCATTCGACCGAAGGTAATAATCTGGGCTACTTTCTTTTTTCCATATTTGTCAGTCACGTATTTCAAGACTTCGTCTCGTCTTAAATCGGCAAAATCAATATCAATGTCCGGCGGTGTTGGTCTGCCCGGATTTAAAAAACGTTCAAAGGGCAGATTGTATTCTAAGGGATTAATGTCGGTGATTCGAAGAATATAAGCCACTAATGAACCGGCCACCGAACCTCTGCCCGGTCCAACGGCAATCCCTTGATCTTTGGCCCAATTAACAAAGTCGGAAACGATCAAAAAATAGGTAGCGTATCCTCTTTTATTAACAATCTCCAGTTCATAATCAATTCTTTTTCTAATTTCGTCTTTTAAACCATTGTCTTGAGAAAATCTTTGTTGAATATTTTTATAAACGAGGTTTTTAAGATACAATTCAGGTGTTTCTCCTGTTTCAATTTTATATTCCGGCAAAACCCACTTACCATGGGGAATTTCAACATTACAAAGCTGATTAATTTTTTCTGTGTTTTCAATTGCTTCCGGAAGATCAATAAAAAGACCCTTCATCTCGTTGACGGATTTAAGATAAAAATCAGGCGTATCAATCATTGACAAGGGTCGATTTTTTTCAAAGATCGTGTGTTGTGTTTGAATACAAAGAAGAATTTCTTGAGCATAAGCATCTTCTTGCTGCAGATAATGAACATCGTTGGTCGCCACAAGGGGTACGCCATATTTTCTAGATAACTTAATAATTTCTTTGTTGACTTTTTCCAATTCATCCATTTTAGGATGGCGTTGGATTTCTAAATAAAAATTCTCTCCAAAAATGTCAAGGTATTTTTGTAATATTTTCTCCGCTTCATTAGTTTGTCCCTGCTTAAGTAAAAAAGGGATTTCTCCTTTTAAACAAGCAGAAAGAGCAATTAATCCTTCTTTGTGTTTTTCTAAAATTTCAAAGTCAGCTCGTGGTTTGTAATAATAACCTTCAAGATGAGCATAAGTTACTATTTTCAGTAAATTTTTATAACCCTGATAGTCTTTGGCTAAAAGCACTAAATGATACTGATCGTGTTCAAGGCTTGATTGTTTATCAAAACGTGAATTTTTAGCTTTATAGATTTCAACTCCCACGATCGGCTTAATTCCGGCGTCTTTTGCTTTTATATAAAAGTCAAAAATACCGTGCATAGCGCCATGATCGGTTAAAGCCACACTATTCATCCCTAACCGTCGCACCTGTTCTAATAATTGATCAATCTTAGACAATCCATCCAACAACGAATATTCCGAATGTACGTGAAGATGAGTGAATGACATAGTCTAAAATTATTTATTTCTAAATTACTAATTTCTAATTATTCTAATTAACCTAATCAATCACCAAATCCCAATAAACCAAATCCCAAAAATTAGATTAGACATTGGGAAATTGGACATTGAACATTGTTTAGGTTAATTAGAAATTAGGTCAATTAGGTTAATTTTTCTTTTAACTCTTCCATTACCACCTTGGCATCAACTTTTCCTCTCATTTCTCTCATCACCTGCCCGACTAGAAACATAAGCGCGTTCTGCTTTCCTTTTTTATAATCCTCTACCGCCTTTTTATTTATTTTAATTAATTGATTAATTAATTGATTAAGTTTTTCTTTGTCAACTTCTTTCGGACTAAAAATCTGAATTATTTTTTCAATAAAATCAATGTCACTTAAATCTGTAGAAATTTTTCTGTTGATTATAAAATTAGCAACTGTTTGTTCTAAATTTTTAATTTTTAATTGTCCCGCCGTAGCGGGATCCCGCATTTGCGGTGATAATTTTTCATTTATGTTTTCGAAATAATCAGCAATTTTCCTATCTCTTGTCAAAACAAAAGCATCATGATATCTCAACTCCATCTTACTAACATAGCGTTCAATTTTCTCATGGGGTAGTTCCGGTACTTTAATGCTATCAATATATTTTTTTGAAAAAGTGAATGGCGGAATATCCGGTTCTGGAAAATAACGATAATCTTGGGCTTCTTCTTTTGTTCGTTGACTATAAGTAGCGCATTTTTTTTCATCAAACCCGCGTGTTTCTTGAGTCGGAGTTTGCCCTTTTTCTAACAATTCAATTTGTCTTTTTACCTCATAATCAATCGCCTGTTTTACAAATCTAAAAGAATTGATATTTTTTACTTCAACTTTGTATGACGGCAATACATTTGTACGGACAGGGCAGTGCCCTGTCCCTACATCTTGAATTTTTTTAACCGATATATTCGGTTCAAGTCTCATCGTCCCTTTTTCCATGTCACAATCAGAAATCTCCAAATATCTTATTATCGTCTGGACTTCCTCCAAAAACCGCTTGACATCATTAGAATTCTCAAAATCCGGCTCGGTGACAATTTCCACCAAAGGAACACCCGAACGATTAAAATCAATTAAAGTCTCGTTACCTTTATGAATTAACTTCCCCGTATCTTCCTCAAGATGCACACGACGAATTCTAAAAACTTTCTTTATTCTTTGATTTCTCTTTTTGTCATCCTGAGGGAGTGAAACGACCGAAGGATCTAGGCCGAAGGCCGTATTACGCTTCGCTGGATTCTTCGCTCCGCTCAGAATGACTAAATTACCATTAATAGCAATCGGCTCATCATATTGACTTATCTGGTATCCTTTAGGTAAATCAGGGTAAAAATAATGCTTGCGGTCAAATTTAGAGATTTTATTAATCTGACAATTCAAAGCCTTGCCAAGAAGAATTGTCCATTCAACCGCTTTTTGATTGGGGACAGGCAATGCTCCAGGTAAACCTAAACAAACCGGACAGGTTTGACTATTTGCTGGTTTACCAAAATAATTAGCCGGACATTGACAAAACATCTTAGCGAAAGTTTTTAACTCAACATGTACCTCAAGACCAATAATTTGTCTATAATTATTCATATTTTATAATGACGGGTGGCACGCCTGGAAGGGCTCCCGACGACGCGCAGTTCTGCAACGAGCATCGGCGGGAGGGAAAGGCGTGACAGGATCCGTCCATATTGCTTTTAAATATTTTTGATTAAACTCCTCTGTTCCAACCTCGGGAAAACCAAATTCCCTCCGATAGGAAAGTAAGTGATAAACATTATCTCCATATTTTCTTTTGTAGGCTGTTTTTAGTGATCGCGTCAAAATGTCCTTAATCTTTAGCGATGATTGATTAATCTCCTTGGCTACTTTACTAATCAGACTTTTGTATTTTTGAAGTTTTAGCTGATCTAATGATCCATTATAATCAAAGCTTTCTCCAATGAATCGATTCATTATATAATCAATATAAAGATAATCCAATCCTAATTGATGCTCGGCCAAACTTCCTTCTGTCACTTTTAACCCATCAGCCGGTTTTGATTCTAATATCGAGAGAGGAATGCCTAAAAATTCGCCAATATCATACACTTCTGTTTTTGTGATATGCGCAATAAGCTTAGCATCTCCTTCATCACCATAGCGTGTCCAAAAACCCATCCATTTTTCCGAAAGATCGCCGCTGTCCAAACAAATATAATTGTTAATAGAGGTAGAATTATAAATAGTAATCATTCTTAGTCTGGATTTAATGTTACCTTGAGAAATTTTTTCTCGCGGATGATTTTTAGGAATGGATTTTAGCAAAGGCGATGCCCTATACCATTTATTTAGGTCTACATATCTCAATTTAAAATTAAATTTTTCTGATAAAACCTTAGCCCCTTGATAGTCATAAGGATCGCTGTCACAATCTAAAAACATGTAATCGTATCCTGTCTGATAATTTTCTTCTTTTAGTTTTTCTAAAGCTTTTAACCCAATGACAGCAATGATTGCCGAATCAATCCCTCCGGAAATTCCAAGACTTATCCCGGCAAGACGATTATCTTTAATATATTTCGCCGTTCTTTTCACCGCTAAATCCAAAAATTTTTTACAGTTAGATTTATTTAATACCTTCATAACTCTTGTCAAATTTGCTAAATTAATAAGCGAAAAATGCGGATTTTTTCGCGGCCACTTGCGCAATAACCTACGTATTCTTTGCCCGTCTTTTTCGCATTGGCCGGAAGAAAAAAGACGCATTTGAGCATTTAATCCTAGTCTTTATATTTCTCTAAACCTTTCTTCAACACTCCAAAAAATCCCGTCTCTTTTTCAAACTGATAGGCCAAATTCAATATCGTTTCCTCATCAAAATGCCGGCCAATAATCTGCATCCCAATCGGTAAATTATTTTTATCCAAACCAACAGGAATACTTATCGCTGGAATTCCTGCTAAAGCCGCTGGTTCATGTAAAGCGTCCATTTTCTCCCCAAAAAATGGATATTTTTCCGACTCGCCAATCTTCAGTGCGCTAACTGGCATCGTTGGTGAAATAACAACATCTACTTCTTTAAAAACGCGATTGAAATCTTCGACAATCAAAGCTCGTACTTTTTGCGCTTTTTTATAATAATCCTCATAATATCCATGTGATAGAGTATAAGACCCTAACATAATTCTCTTTTTTGCTTCCTGACCAAACGCATATCGACCATTACCATAACGTATACCATCATATCGAGCTAAATTTGAAGAAACCTCAGCTCTTTGAATGATCGTATATACAGAAATTGAATATTTTGGATGTAATAATCTTACATTTTTCATTTTATGCCCCATCTGTTTCATTGTATCGATACATCGATACACCTTGTTTTTAATTTCATCATCAACTCCATCAAAATAATCTTCAGCTACACCAACCGTTAACTTTTCTTTCCGTTTTATTTTATTACAGTAATCAGGCACATCCATATCAACTGTTGTAGCATCATAAGGATCTTTACCGACAAGTACCTGTAAAATTAAAGCCGCATCTTCGGTTGTTTGAGTCATCAGCCCAGGACAATCAAGAGACGATCCCATAGCAATGACTCCGTAACGAGAAACCCGACCATAAGTTGGCTTTAATCCCACAACTCCACACCAAGCGGCCGGTCCTCTAATCGACCCGGCTGTTTCCGATCCAATGGCAGCTGGCGACAAATAAGCCGAGACGGCGGCAGCCGATCCGCCGGATGATCCACCGGGCACACGAGTTAAATCATGAGGATTTCTTGTTGGTCCATAATCCGATGTTTCTGTTGATGATCCATGTGCCCAAGCATCCATGTTGGTTTTTCCCAAAAGGAGGGCGCCGTTATCTTTTAATTTTTGTGTCACTGTTGATTCGTATGGAGGGATAAAATTATCTAAGACTTTTGAGGAAGCGGTAGTTCTAACACCTTTCGTGCAAAAATTATCCTTAATTGCTAAAGGTATACCCAAGAGCAATCCCTTATCTCCCCAATCTCCCCGATTCGGCACCGTTAAAAACGCATTTAGCTTGGGGTTGTATTTTTTTATTCTTCTTATGAAATAACTATAAAGTTCCTCGGAAGAAATTTTTTTTGACTTTAACATCCCTATAAGTTCGGTTACCGATTTTCCTAAAATCTCCATATTTATAAAATTCTTTTTACTATAAAAAGATTTCTACTTTTTCTTTTAGCATTAGCCATCACTTCCTCATCCGACAAAATCCTTTCGTGACTCATTTTGTCCTTAAAAAAAACATCTCTTGCTTTGGTAGTGTAAAAATCGGAAGTAATATTATCCGTTTCTATCTCCTTCAAATTCTCTACGTAATCAAGAGTCTCACTAAGTTGTTTTTGATATTTTTTGATTTCTACCTCCGTTAAAGTCAACTTGGCTAGTTTGGCTAAATGATGGACTTCTTCTCTCGTAAGAATTTTTTTTGCCATATAACAATTATAACTAATATAACTAATTAAAACTAATTTTAACTAACTCTGACTAATTACAACCACTATTGGCGTCTGCTCATTTGTTTGCCCCATCGGGTTGTCTTTAAAGATGGATTCAATAAGTTTATTATCAAGACCGGTAGAATTACCCAAAACATTTTGCCCAAGATCATTGGCGTCTATAATAACTGTCCCTATAAAACTTTGAACTTTGAACTTTGAACTTTGAACTATTGCTTTATGTATCTGCGAAGCCACTTTCTCCGGCTCCTTCGGTCCTAACTTAGCCGATACATTAGACGGGTAAAGGGAATATTCCGTTGGGCCGTCAATTGCCCGTACCGTTGGGCCAACAACATGATAGAACAAACCGCCAATACCAAATAGTTTTCCTATCTGGGAGACGATCGTCGCTAGGATAATTCGTGGCAAACCTACTTCATTAATGGCTAATTGCATGGTCCAAGGACTACCCAAACCTATTCCGTATGGCGTCTTAGTAACAAAATTAGATAACGTTTTTGCCCAAAAGTTCGGTTTTATTTCCCAGATAAAGTACGACCTTCCTTGAGCAATGGCAATAATTTTCTCTGACACGACGATAAACCACTTTTTTTGCAATAGTTTATTATACTTTGACCTTGACTTCAATATATTAATATAATGAAGTGTGTATTCGACGATCTTCTGAGTCACGTCGTCTCCTTTTTTAAACAAATCGGTTTTTACTGGAAAACGAAGATAGGTTTTTCCTTTAATTTGAATCTCCAATTTCTTTCCCTCATTTGAGCCAAATTCTGATTTTTTTTGTGTACGGACAGGCCATTGGCCTGTCCCTACATTTTCTGAATCAAAAAATATCCTCAACCATATTTCTAAATTCAATAGTCGCCAAAATATCATTGTATCATCGTTTCTTCCTTCAATAAACTTTTGAAAAGCCTTTAATACCTCTTGTTGATTGAAATAAGGTCTTTTAACAAATGAATCGCTTAAAAATATCCCGTAAATCCGATTTTTCATCCGCATAAACCACTCCTTTTCAGGTGTGATAAAACCTATTTTATTGCGCCGCCAAACAATTTCCGCCGGCAAAAAATCTTTAACCGCCTTCCGTAAAATATTTTTATTCCAGCCATTTTTTATAATTGCCTCATCAGAAAAGTTAAATATATATTGCAAAAGGTTAAAATCCAAAAAGGGAACTCTGCCCTCAATTGAAAACCTCATTGAATTTCTATCCTCATAGCGAAGAAGCGCCGGCAAACTATTTTTAAAAATATCCTCAATCAAACGTTTCTTTAAATTATTATTTATAACAATAAACTTTTCATCTTTATGCCTTTCAGCGAAATTAGGATTTAATAAATGATTTGAATCAATTGATTTTTTTATATCAAACAGTATCAACAATTGATTAAATAAACACTGTTTAATGATATCTACCGATCCCCATGTTTCCCGTATTAATCTAATATAACTTTTTTCTATGAAAAGTTGCCTTAAGTACACAAAGTAATAGGGAAGGTATCCTGCCAATATCTCGTCTGTCCCTTGACCGTCAAGAAGCACTTTTACATATTTTGATGCCTCCTCCATTACTTTAAATTGAGCGTAAGGTCCGGTACTTATTGTAGGCTCCTCTTGAGTCTTCACGAAATCCTCAAGTTCTGCAAAAAATTTTTCCGGCGTTGGTTTAACTTTATAAGTACGGACAGGACATTGTCCTGTCCCTACATTTTTTATTATTTCATCAACATACTTTTCTTCATCATTTAATGAACCGGGAAAAACTGCGGAAAAAGATTTTTGAATTTTTCCAACCGATTGGGCTTCTTTTGTTTTTTCTTTCAGAAGTTTATTAACAACTGCAACTATCGTGGATGAATCCAATCCACCGGAAAGACACGTGCCGACAGGAACATCGGAAATCAAACGTAATTTTATCGCTTCAGTCAGCTTCTCTTTAAAACGTTGAGTATCTTTTTTTTGTAGAGACTTGCCATGGCAAGTCTCTGCATTGTTTAAAAAATTTTCTTTCAGTTTACTAAAACCTTGAACCTCGAACTTCGAACCTCGAACTATTATTAATTCTCCCGGCATCAACCTTTTTATTCCTTTAAAAAATGTTTCGTCGTTATCATCGTGAACCCGGTACTTTAAATAACGGTAGATAATACGATCATTAGGTATCTTTTCAATTAACCCACTGTAAAAAAGAGGTTTAATTTCTGAGGCAAAGATTAATTGGTTTTTAACCTCCGCGGTTTTTTTGTTCGTTTCATTAACCGCGGAGGTTTTTGGAATTATGACATAATATAATGGTTTAATCCCAAAATGATCCCGAGCTAAAATCAACTTCTTTTTCTTAATATCGTACAAAGCAATAGCAAACATGCCGTTAAAACGATCAAAACATTTCTCTTCTTCCTCTTCATATAAATGAACGATTACTTCTGTGTCTGACTGTGTCTTAAATCTGTGTCTCTTTTTTTCTAATTCACGACGTAACTCACGATAGTTATAAATTTCACCGTTATGAACAACCACCACCGACCGGTCTTCATTATAAATTGGCTGATCACCATTTTTTAAATCTATAATAGCCAATCGCCTATTTAAAAGACCAATCTTATCATCAAAAAAAAAGCCCTCTCCGTCAGGACCGCGATGCGCCAATCTTTTAGAGAAGTCTTTTAATAAATTTTCATTATTAAAACCATAGTAACCACCTATACCGCACATAAAAAAGAATCAAAAGTAATTAACATAGTGTCCTTTACCCAACTTTTTCGCATTGGCCGGTAGAAAAAAGACGCATTCAAGCATTAAGTTATTGATTAGACTTTTAACTTAACACTTTACATTTCCCTCAACAATCTTATTCTTTCCTCAACCGGCGGATGAGTGCTGAAAAGACCGGCTAGCCGGCTGATAAATTTTTCTTTCTTACGAAGAGGATTGACAATAAATAAATGCGCAGTAGCGTTTGAAGCCGACCTTAATACATGGGGATCGCTTGATATTTTTTTCAATGCTCTGGCCAGTCCTTCTGGATAACGAGTCATTAAAGCTCCCGAGGCATCAGCTAAGAATTCCCGTCGGCGAGAAATTGACAATTGTATCAAAGTAGCTACAATCGGGGTTAAAATTAAAAAGAAAATAAAAAAAACAAGCATTAAAGCATTGCCTCCTTTTTCTTCTTTGTCGCTCCGTCTTGAAAATCCTTTAAACCACATACCACGCATGATCCAATCGGAAACAAAAGCAACCATCCCAACTAAAACAGAAACAATACTCATCAACAAAATATCATAATTTTTAACATGAGCTAATTCGTGAGCAATTACTCCCTCGATTTCTACTCTTTCTAATTTCTGCAAAATACCAGTGGTCGCCACCACAACAGCATGTTTTGGATCTCTGCCGGTTGCAAAAGCGTTGGGCGCAGAATCATCAATGACATAAAGCTTTGGCATTGGTATTCCTACAGCGATAGATAAATTTTCCGCGACGGTGTAAAAATCAAAAAATTCTTTTTTATTGGCAGGTTTTGCTCCTGTCATGAAAAGGACAATTTTATCCGAATAGAAGTAACTGCCAATTCCGGAAAGAAGTGAAAACAACAAACCAATAACAAAATAACTTGTCGGGTTCCCCGTAAATTTACCAATAAGAAAAAAGAAAAAAGAAATAAACCCTATAAACAGGCTTATAATTAAAAATGTCCTTAATTTATTGCCAGATATCTGATTATAGATTGTCATTTAAGATGTCGTATTCCCAGCGCGATAGGTGGCACGGGGGGAAGGGCTCCCTATGACGGGACGTCAAACGTCCCAGCCACGTTTGACGGTGGCGCGCAATCCGTCAACCGACGGATAAGCATCAGCGGGAGGGAAGCCCGCGACAGAATCTATCGCGCTTTGTTTATTTACAATTTAAAACTTTACCTCAACTTTCTTCCTTTCCTCTTCGCTTGCAGCAAAGAAAGGCTCCTCTGCAAACTTAAACATATTGGCTATCACGCTATTTGGAAAAAGTTTAATTTTGGTATTATAATCCAAAACATTACTGTTGTAAAATTGTCTTGAATAGGCAATTTTATCTTCTGTGTCTCCCAATTGTCTTTGCAAATCGCTAAAGTTATCGCTAGCACGAAGCTGTGGATAGGCTTCAGCCACGGCAAATAGAGATTTAAGAGTCGTTGTTAATTGATTATTCGCCTCTGCCTTTTGTTGTAATGTTTCTGCTGATAAAAGACTACTCCTAGCCTTAGTTACATTTTCAAAAACCTGTTTCTCATGTTTGGCATAGCCTTTAACTGTTTCCACAAGGTTAGGAATAAGATCAACTCTTCTCTTTAACTGAACATCAATACCAGAAAAAGCTTCTTTAATTCGTGTTTTTAAAATCACTAAAGAATTGTAAGTTGACCAGAGATAAACGACTAAAATAGCAATTAATCCTAGAACAATAAATCCTGTATTCATAAAATCACCCCCAATCTTTAAGGATTGTCAAATTATTAATTTAGTATTTAAAACATTTAAAATTCATTGAAAATTAAAAATTGAAAATTTCATTGAATTAACTATTTATCCAGTTCCTTACTTTATCATAACTCATCGTATTTATTATATCATCTTTTTTTGTCCATCCGCGTCGAGCAACAGTTACACCACATAACATATTGTCCATTTCTGAATTTTTGTGAGCATCTGTTCCCAATGCCAATTTAATATTATTTTCAACCGCCTGCTTGACTAAATTATCAGGCAAATCAAGTCTTTCCGGCCAAGCATTTATCTCTAAGGCTATATTTTTCTTTTTGCATTCACTAAAAATAACTGTCCAATCAACGTTAATTTCCTCACGTTTTCCTAAAATCCGAGTGGTGGGATGAGCTAAAATTTTTACTTTCGGAAACGACAAGGCTTTTAATATTCTTTTGGTCATCTGTTTTCTTGTCATTTTAAAACTACTGTGAATAGAAATAATAATCATGTCCAAATATTTTAGGGCTTCCTCTGGAATAGCTATTTTACCGTTAGGAAGGATATCAACCTCAAGACTGATAAAGTATTTTACTCGTTCATATTCTTTACTCATAATTTTTTGAACAATATATTGTTTTCTTCGCCTTAATATGTCTATAACTTCGTTTTCTGTATGCTTTGATACGCTCGGATTATGGTCGGCAAAGATAATATATTCGTAATTTAATTTTTTAGCTTTGGCTATAATCTCCTCATAACTATTTTCACCTAAATCATGCGACGGTTCTAAATCGTAAGAAGAATGGATATGACAATCCCCTCTAATATCTTTTAAATCTACCAAATCAGGTAACTCATGTCTTAAGGCTGCTTCTATTTCATTTGTTCCTTCTCGTAATTCTGGCGGAATATAATCTAATTTTAAAAACCGGTAGAAGTCGGGTTCGTTATCAAATTGAATAATTTTAAATTTTTGTCCGCCAGCCGGCGGATTAATTTTTTTTAATGGTTTAATACCATGTTCCGATAATGAATACCCTAACCTTAACGCGTATTCTCTTAATTTTATATTGTGAGCCTTACTGCCGGTAAAATATTGCAGCATCGATCCGTAGCTATCCTTCTCCTGAATTCTTAAATCAATCTGCCGATTGCCTGTAACCAATATCGATGCCTTATTCTCTCCAGCGTTTAAAACCGAAATAGTTTTAGGGTAATTTATAAAATAGTTAACAACATCTTTATAATTTTGCTTGCCCTCCGTAGCTTTGACGAAGGAGCGAACTTGTACTGCCACATCCACGTCTCCAATTGTCGATGTCATTCTGCGTAAAGAACCCAATATGTCCACACGCTCAACACAAGGATGTTGTTTTAGGTAATTGATTATCTCTTGAGCTAAAGCGTAAGCGTAAGGAAAAGGCATCCTTTCTTGTTTTGTTGATGTTTTTTTATAAATTTTAATTGCTTTTTGTATTTCATCTTGAGATTTTTCTCCAAACGTTTCAATTTGAGCTACCTTACCTTCCAAACAAGCCTTATATAAATCTTCAAACACTGTTTTTATATTGTTTAGTTTTAAAAAATTAACCAATTTGTAAGCTCTTTTAGGCCCAATGTGGGAAATCTTCATTAAGGCAAAAACTGTTTGGGGAATTTTTCTGACTGTTTTTGTTAGATGAGAATTATTTCCTTTTTTGAAATACTCGTCAATATGAGAAAGAATAGAGGACCCGATTCCCTCAACTGAAAAAAGCTGGCCATTTTCCCAAATATCGTATAGTTCCCGGTCAAGATGATCAACCGTATCAGCTGCCCGCTCATAAGCAGTCACTTTAAATTGAATTTCGTTGGTTAAGATGTAGGTTGCGGCTACCGAACGAAACAAATGAGAAATTTGTTTATTTGTAACCATAGAATAAATTTTATCTTTTCTGTCCAATATTTACAATAATTAATAAATTTGTTATAGTATTCTTTGTTAATTAATGTTTTTTTAAATTTAACATTTAAGATTTGAGTTTTAATATTTAATTATGGGGTCATAGCTCAATTGGTTAGAGCGGCAAGTCAAACTTGCCAGCCACGTTAGACGTGGCACTTCCCTGCCCGCCCCGTAAAATTGCTTGTTGGGTGTGTGGTGTAGCTTGGTTTAACACACCTCCCTGTCAAGGAGGAGATCGAGGGTTCAAATCCCTTCACACCCGCAATTTAAAAGGGTTCGCCCCAGTACCAGAACGAAGTTCGGTACGGGGCGCCCTGAACCGTCCCGACGTTACGTCGGGACTGGTTCATGGGCGAGTCCCTTTGGCCTCGCATTATCTCGCCGTTGACGGGATTATGTCCGTCAAGTTCTTCATCCCATTCTCAATAACAATACTTATAGACATTTTTAAAAAGAGCATGTATAATCTCATAAAATTTATTATATATTGAAATTATTGTCAAAGGAGGTGAATAAAGATGCCAAAACAAACTTCTGCTAACATTAATTACAAAGGCCTCTTTTTAGAAAAAGTAAGACAAAATTATCAATCGCTTATCTTGGGTTTTTTAGTTTTCCTTGTCGGTTTATCAGTAATTGTAAAATTATTTTATGCGCCTAAACAAAAGCTCCCGGCAGAAAAAAAAGCAGTTACAACAAAACAAGAAAAACTGGAAACGCAGGCTAACAAATATAAAGTAAAAGAAGGCGATACTCTCTGGGCCATCGCTGAAAGTTACTACGGTTCAGGTTTCAACGCTTATGACATTGTCAAAGCCAACAAAATAATTAACCCTGACCTAATTGAAATCGGTCAAGAACTTCTCATTCCCAGCGTTGAACCAAAATACCTAACCAAAGGCGTAATTGCTGAGGTGAAAACTGAACAAGTGGTGATGAAAGAATCAAAATATACGGTCAAACAAGGCGATCATCTTTGGAAAATTGCTCTTGAAGCTTATGGAGATGGATATCAGTGGGTAAAAGTAGCTAAGGCAAATAATTTATCCAATCCGAATTTAATTTTCGCTGGAAAAGTCTTAACTATCCCAAGATAAAATTTTTATCCAACCACTACGGTTGGACATGGATTTTTAGGATAATCTTTCATTTTTTTATCTCCTGATTATTATGCCTTATTTTAAATAAAAATGTTGTCTGTTATAATTAATTTGTCTATTTGCGGTAGTAGTTCAACGGCACCCGCCAAAATTTCCTGCGAGATTAGTTAAGCGGTTTAACGCCACCTTCCCAAGGTGGAAAGACGGGTTCAACTCCCGTATCTCGCTCAAAATTAGGCGGGCCAAGGAAGAGGTTGAGGGTTCGATCCCCTTCTACCGCTCAGCGCTCCACGACCAACCCTTGTCAACCGAAGCGGTTGCCAAAAAGGCGTTAACACACTCTAAATTTTAAGATACTCGTCATATTTTAATTTCTTCCTTTTCTCATAAACCACTTTCTTAGCCCAACCTTTTTTCAACATTACTTCATTGATTAAGGCTTTGTCTTTATGACAATATTCTCTTATTTCACCAAAACACTTAATCCAGACATAAGCTAATATCCGGCCAAATTTATCATCTTGATACTGGTCGTATTCAAAAGTTAATTGACGATTTAATACCAAATAAGACAAGTAGTCTTTGGCTTCCTGGTATTTTTCTTGTCCACGATTCGGCGCGTCAATACCCAAAAGACGAACCGTCATTCCATTCTTAATCACAAATGTATCACCATCAATTACGTCCTTAGATGAAGTTTTGCTGGGGAATATTTGTTTAATCTGATAGTAATTTTTTACGTCTTTCAGCTTTGTCCAACCTGTCCAGCCCAAAATAGAAGCTAACATTAATCCGGCGATTAAAACTTTAGGCACTTTTCGTGCTTTCAAATATTTCGCCGTCAGTTTTTTACCCATTAAAATCTTTTTGTTTACCCCGTTAGAATGCCCCGTAGCTTGCTACGTGGATGAAGCGAAGCTGCTATAGATCGCGAATACGGAGTTTAATGCTCCGTGTGAATGTTCTAACGGGATTTACTTCGATTATTCGATTAATCGAAGCATGATTACTGCCATTCAATAAAATCGCAACCGACCGCCATTTTGTTTTCTTTATCCCACTTATTGGTTGAACATTTTTTTAATCTTTTTCCTGAAGCAGTCGTTACCATCACCAACTTCTCACCACATTTGGGACAATTTTCATCAAGGGTTTCTGTCGTCCCTTTTATCCACTCTATATAATCACAACCGCTAGCTGTTCGAGTTTCTGGATCCCAGACATTAGTTGAACATTTCTTCATTTTTTTGCCAAAACGAGTAATCGCCAAAACGAGCGGAGCACCACATTTTGGACATTTTTCGTCAAGTGGCTGTGGCGGTACTTGAAGCCACTTAACATAATTACATCCTTCAACTTGACGCGTCTCCTCATTCCACTGTCCGGCAGAACAGCGTCGTAATTGCCGACCCGACTTAGTGATCACCACCTCACCTAAAACCGAACCACACTTAGGACATTTTTCCTCAACATTCGGAACCGTTTCCTCTTTTTTGATTTTTACCATATATATTTGGTCAAACTATTAATAATTAATAATTAACAATAATTGAAAAATATTTTCTTGTCAATGATTATTTTTCTTAGCAATTATATTAATTGATCCGCCGTATCCAAAATAACTCCAAACAAAAGATAATTGTAATATAACTAAGAAAAATATTCTCAATGATTTCCAAAATAATTTTTTTAAAAAATTTTGTGGGACTTTTTTTATTCCTAAAACGTCAATCAAATTATATGCAAACTCACTTACGTTATCGTATGTTTTAACTGACAATACCCTAAAACCATTTTCTTCTAATACTTTTTTTAGCGATTTAATGGAGAAGTGGTATAAATGAACATTGGGCAATAGCCAGTTCCATTTCTCTTTTGTTAATTTAAAAACCAAGCTTTGAAGATTGGGACATTGGATAAATAAAATACCATCACTCTTCAATAATTTTTTAGTTTTTGCTAAAACTAATTTTAAATTAGGCAAGTGCTCCAAAACATCAATAAAAGAAACTATATCATATTGACCACCTTTAAGATTTTCGAAATAATTATTAAATATTTTAAGATTAAATCTCTTTTTTGAATAATCCGTCGCTTCTTTTTCTTTTTCCACACCGAAAACATCAAAACCCGCTCTTCTCGCTTCATTTAAGAATAATCCATAAGAAGAACCCACATCCAATAATTTTCCTTTTTTTTGATATTTTTTAATTTGTTTGATTATCCTTGAAGAAACGCCTTGATAATATTTTTCTCTTTTAAAATATTCAACTATCTTATTTCTTTCTCCATACATTCGCTTATTTGAAAATAAAGTATGCTTTTCACTCGATTGGGGAAATAAAAAAACTAAATTGCAATCTTTACATTTAAAATAACTAAACGCGTTGTTTTTTAAAAAAAAACCTGTTTCTGTGCTATTACAATAAACACACTCTGGATTTTTATTATTATTCATTGTTATCGCCAAGCTAAACTTGTTATAATAATTATAACGGATATGCCGGAGTAGCTCAGTGGTAGAGCAACGCTTTCGTAAAGCGTGGGTCGCGAGTTCAACTCTCGCTTCCGGCTCTTATGAAAAAATTTGCATCTCATCAACAAAGAAAATATTCTCATCAGATTCTTTTTTATCTTTTTCTATTAATTTTAATAATTATTTTTATTGCTACCATCGGAATAAAATTAATAATTAACACCACTCTTTTTGTGGCTGAATACTCTCATCGCGATAGAGACAAATTAATACAAAAAACCAGCAATACCGAATTTATTTTGCCTCCGGAAATTTTAGATCTACCCAGCGCAACAAATTCAGCCACCATCCATGTTACTGGTAAAGCTACTCGTGCAAAAAAACTATCTTTATATGTCAATGACAAATTATATAAAGAAATAGTTTTGCCTGAGGACTCTTTTGAAACGGACATTGATTTAGATCCCGGGGAAAATTCAATTTACCTTGCTCTTGAGGATTCAAAAACTAAACAAAAAAAACAATCAGTCACCTATCAAGTTGTTTACAAAAGTGAAAAACCAAAGCTGGAGATAATCTTTCCAAATGATCAAGAAAAAGTTTCAAAAGACGAAATAGAAGTTGTTGGCCAAACAGATAAAGAAACTTTCATTAAAATAAATGAGCTGCCTGCAATAGTTAACGTAGAAGGTAAATTTTTATACACATTAAAACTAAAAGAAGGAGAAAACATGATAAAAATAGAAGCCCAAGATATTGCCGGCAATATTGAGACAAAAGAACTTACCGTAATTTATCAGAAGGAGGAATAAAGGATACACAAACAATTACGAAAAAGAACAATAAAATAAAATTGTTTAAAAAAATATTATCAAATAAGGAAGCAGTCACTATCACTAAAATAATTGTTTTTACCAATTGATCTCCCTGTTTAAATATTCGTCCTATTAATCCTATCAGTCCTATCAAACCTATTAGTCCCGAAGCCACCAATACCGTTAAGAAACTTGAAGAAAACGCGGCTCCGGCATGAGTGAAATTGTCCACTTGCTTCACATACCGTATCCGATTGTATCCATAACCCAATATTGGTTTTTTTAGCCAAAGTTTTAAACCCTCTTGATAATCAACTAACCTCGCCTCGATAGTAAATATTCTCTCCAACTTCACTCCTTCTCCAAAAGGTCGAGGTAATAGAAAAATAAAAATAAAAAATAAAAAAATAACCCCGAACCAGAACAGAGTACGGTTCGGGATTACCCAGAACCGTCTCGCCTTTAGCGGGACTGGTTCTTGGGTAAAAATGAAAAAGGTTAATCCAACAATAAAACTTAAATAAGTAATCCTTGAATAGGTAAGTAAAATTAGTCCGACCACACCTATGAGACCTATTGATCTTATAAGTTCTTTTTTTTTCCTCGTCATAATCCAAAAAAACATTATCACAAAAACAATTCCCGCCGCGCTGGTATCAAAAAAAAGTCCAAATACCCGATATTGATGTGGGTCCCAACCTAAATAATAAAGATTGCGCAAGTTTGGATATAGAAAATATTGAACGTAAGAAAAGATTATTGTCAATAAGATAAAAATATTTATTCCTTTTCTTACCGTCTCTTTGTTGATTTTATTTTCTTTTTTAACCCAATTCAAAATAACAACGAAAAAACTAAAATACAATAACAACCGTCCCCAATATAAAAACCCGACTAAATTTTGTAGATAATTAAATTGCCAAAAATTATTTATCAAAGATAATAAAAAAACACCAAGTAAAAAAAATATTTCTTTCCAGATGCTTATTCGCTTTACATATCTTGCCAAACATATCTGCTTTATTAAAATTAAACCCATTACCACCTCATGAAGATAAATATTTACCTGCTGGTCTAAAAAAGAAATCCTCTGCAGTTGCCCGAAAGAAAGTAGGAGAAATAGCAAGTAAATTAAATATTTCATTTTGTAGTTTTGAGGACAGACCTTATTTAAGGTCTGTCCTTCTAAGCAAATAAAGCTTTGTTCTCACTAAAAACGAATGAAAACTCATCATAAAGCCATAAACAAACCCTGATGCGCCGTCCAAAAATCCCAGCTTTAAAAAATATGTCAAAAGGAACTTCCCGAATGGATATAAAATAATTTTCAAAATATTTGTTTTTTTGCCTTGTTCACACAATTCTTGTGCCCGCAACGAACTGTAAAAATTAACTTCTGATAAAAACTCTTTTACTGTTGGATGAGGATAATGATTTATGTAGTTTTTAAGAGATTTAACCTTGAACCTTGTCCGCCAGCCGGCGGATTGAACCTTGAACCTTTCATGGACTCTTCCTTCCCATCTGCCTGAATTTTTTCTTACCAGTCTTATAAGCCCAATCCATCTTGGTATTTCTCCAAACTTCACTTCCCTCCCCCAAAACCAATCACGTCGTTTAATATGAAACGCAGAAATTTTCTGCATAACAGGATCCCTCGACTTCCCCGCCGACTCGGAAATAATTTCTTTCTTTAATTCCGCTGTCACTTCTTCATCCGCATCCAAAAACAAAACCCACTCCCCCATTGCCTTTTCTAATCCAAAATTTCGCTGAGTTGAAAAATCACCATTTAAGCGTCTTTTATAAACCTTCAAACTTTTTAAACTTTTAAACTTTTTAACTTCTTCAATCGTCTTGTCTTCCGAAAAATCATCAACAACAATTATCTCATCACAAAAAGCAACTGATTTAATTACTCTTTCTATATTCTTTTCCTCGTTTTTGGTTAAAATAACACAACTTAATTTTAAAGACATATATTTAAAGACTGTCTTTATTAAAAGACAGTCTTTATTAAATTATTAATTTCCTATAAATCTCCCCTAGCTTTTTAGCAATCTTTTCGCTATCAAACTCTTTTTCCGCTCTCCTTCTTCCTATTTTACCAAGTTTTATTCTTAAATCTTTGTTATCCAATAAGGTAAGAATCGCCTTCGTCAGACCATTGACGTCTCCCTCATTAACCAGTATTCCGCTGCTGCCCAAAACTTCAGGAATTGCCCCGCTTCGGTAAACTACAATCGGCAACCCCGACGCCATTGCCTCAACCAAAACCATCCCATACTGCTCCTCCCAAGTCTTAGTGCTTTTCGAAGGAACAATTAACAAATCTGCCTTTTGATAAACCTTTGGCATTTCTTTGTAAGGCCTGTTTTCTAATAAAACATCGCTTTCAAGTCCGTCTTTCTCTATGTTCTTAATCAGTTTTTTTCTCAAATTTCCTTCACTAACCATTCTTAATTTCAACCTAACTTTGACATTTGACATTTGACATTTGACATTTTTAAATGCCCCGTATAAATCCATCACTCCCTTTTCTTCCACCAACCGACCAACAAATAAGATGTGAAAAGTTTTAAATTTTGAATTTCGGATTTGAGATTTATTTGGAATTTGATATTTGGGATTTAAGATTTTAAAAGAATTGAGATCAACACCCACCCTCACAATGACAATCTTTTCTTCAGAAACTCCTTCCATTATTAAAGAACGTTTTGCTCTTTCTGTTGGACAAATAAATAAATCAGTGTTTTTTTTGATGATTTCTTTTATCCTTTTTTTCTTTTTAATCGTTTCATTATTAAAAGGGATTGTTTCCCAACAAGTTGAAACAACTTTTTTGATAAAACCTCCTTGTTTTAATCTTATTGCCTGTAAATCATATCCATAATGTGTCTCGGCAATATGCCCTATATCATATTTGCACTTCATTATATTAAACGATTGAAGTATCCCTTGTTTTACAAATTTTTCAAATCCCCAAAGAAAATGGGAATCCCCTAAAACCCGATTGAACAATCCTCTCGTTAATTTTGTCTGAATATCATAGGGAGAAATAAATAACTTGACCGGAAAGTCAAATTTTTTATGAATTGACGTCAAACTACCTATCCCAACAATTTGATGATCTTTGGCTAACGGCTCATAGTTTTGACCCTCAAATCTATTTAAAAACGCCCCTCTGATAAATAAAATTTTCATAGCTGTAACAAGCTAAATAACCGTTAAGTGCGTAATATCAAATCCGCTAGATCAAAATGCGAAAAATGCGGATTTTTTGTTCTGCCACTTGTGACGAAGCACTCGTGCTATGCTTCCCAACTTTCTCGCATTGGCAGGTAACAAAAAAGACGCGTTTGAGCATAAGAACTATTCAACAGGATTTGATATAACTCCTGTAATTATTTCCAATAATTTTTCAGTAAAATCTCTCCATTTAAAAATAACTCCTTCTTTTGGTCTCTTATTCCTATCATACCTGTTGACTCTCTCTGCCTCCCCAACCATTAATTGGACAATCTCTCGCTCATTTTTACCAACCAACAAATTATCAAACTTGTCTTCAAACTCATGATAAATTGGTAAGTCATTAACGATTGCTTTCTTGCCAAACGATAAGGCTTCCAAAACCGGAAAACAAAATCCCTCTTCGTGAGAAAAATTAAGCAAGGCCGTAGCCTTCAGGTAGTAATTAACTAATTCGTCATCAGAAATATTGTTTAAGAATATCACCTTTCTTTTAATTTTTTTATAATCACCATTTGTTAATAGACTATTAAAATATTCCTCTTCTTTTTCTCCAATCAATATCAGGTAATATTTCTTTTCCGGTGATAGTTGTAAAAATTGATAAAATCGTTTAAACAATCCCTCAATGTTTTTTATTGGTTTAATCACCCCAACGTAAAGAAAATATTTAAACTTAATTAATTGATTAATTAAGTTTTTTCCCGCAAAATGATCCAGTCCTGGGTAAAGACGAACTATTTTTTTCTCATCGGCAGAAAAATATTTTGTAATTTGTTTTTTAGAATAATCAGATAAAGTAATTATTTTGTCGGCCAATTTCATTACCCTTGTAAGATTATTTTTCAATTTTTTAGGATTGGAATAGAATTGAGGATATTTTATAAAACCCAAGTCATATAAAAAAACTACCCTCTTTGTATTAATTAAACTGATCAAGGATGGTAAATAGCCGGAAAATCCTAAGAAAAGGCTATTTCTGTCTTTGATAAACTGAATAGGAAGAAAGATCGAAGCGAAAAATTTTTCAGGCAATCTTATGAAATTTATATTCGCGACTTTCTTCTTAAGCTCGCTTTTTCCAAAATAATAATAATTAAAAATATAATCTTCACTTTTTAATTTGCCGATTTCCCTTAAAAACGAATCAACTATTCTTTTAATACCACTGTCCACTTTACCAAAAGAGACAAAATCCCCACCGTCGATTCCAATTCTAATTAGTCTTTTTTTTGAATTTGAGAAAGATGGCATATAAATAAATTAAACTGACGTGGGAAGCAAAATTAAACGCCGCTAAAACACCAAAATAACCATCCAAAATTCCTTTGCCGCGAATTAAAGAAATAAAAAAAAGATCAAAGAAGCGATAAATGGCATTAAATAGAAGATAGCCGAGATTTTTATTAACAAAACTTTGCCCATGCATTTTTGACAAAGGAAAAAGATACTTTACGCCCAAAAGCGAAAATAATTTTTTCTTATATTGATGATGATAAATGTCAACTTCTCTGCAGTAATACATTTTGTTGGAGGGAATATTCGGTATCTCATGAGGTGTATCAATGTATCGATACATTTTTTTAAAAAGTCTTAATTGAAAATCAGGGTAAAACAATCCATACTTAAGGTAATCATTTTGCCCATCTCCATAATAATTTCGCCGCGCTAACCAAAAACCATCATATTGATTTTTTTTCTTCATCCAAATATCCAACAACCTATCTCTGTTTTTTTCGGTTAAAACTTCATCGGAATCAATAAATAAAACCCAGTTAGAAGTTATTTTGGTCAAAGCATACTCTCTTAATAATTTTAGGTTTTTTACTTTGTAAACATGTATCTTTTTCGTATATCTCTGCGCTATCAAAACAGTATTATCAACACTTCCATTATCAACAAGAACTATCTCTTTGAAACTTTTTAAACTTTCAAACGTTCTTCCTATCGTCTTCTCGGCATTCAAACAAATAATAGCTACTGTAGGCTCTTCTTGATGATTTTTGTTGTCTATAGTCCGTAGACTTTTACCGTTCATCTTGTTATCAATTTTACCAAATATGATTGCGATTATTATCGTTCATTACGGCAAAATTGAAACAACTCTCAACTGCCTATATTCTATTGCAAAACAAACTACCTTAAACGATTTAAAGAATCTCATCGTTGTCAACAACTCTCAAACGGACATTGGAAAAATCATTAAAAAAAAATTTAAGCAGGTTCCCATAATTAACAATTCAAAAAACTTAGGCTATGCGGCAGCGGTTAATATCGGTATAAAGTTAGCTATTAAAGATAACTCGCAATTAAGACACCCCCGAGTGCAATTTTTTTTAATTCTTAACAACGACATAATTGTTAAAAAAAATTTTCTTAAAAACCTTCTTTATTATGCTAAAAAACATCGTCTGGATATCACTAGCCCAAAAATTTTAGATCAAAATGGTAATATCTGGTTTGACGGAGGTGAGATTGATAAAAACCGTTTTACCGCCGGCCACAAAAAAGGCAAAACCGACTTTCTTTCGGGATGTTGTCTTCTGATAAAAAAGCATGTTTTTGAGAAAATTGGATTTTTTGACGAACAATATTTTATGTATTATGAGGATGTTGATTTTTGTTTTCGGGCAATAAAAGCAGGATTTAAATTAGAGATTGACAATAAAACAACAGTCTATCATCATGTTAAACGAACTAAAAAAGGAATAAAACTGATGGAATATTATTTAGCTCGCAATCACCTTCTTTTTCTCAAAAAACATGCGCCGCTCTTTGTTAAAGTCCGCGAATTAATCCGTTTCCCCAAAACCTTATGGCAGCATTACCGCAAAAAAGAATATGCAGCCCTTGCTGGAATTAAGGATTTTTTTATATATTCGGTGCTATATCAAAGTTTTTATCTTTTTCTCTCAATCCAAATCATCATTTTTGCTGTCTATAGTCCGTTGACCTTGCCAAAAAAAATGCTTAGATTTTATTCTTAATGAAGAAAGTAGTTATTTTCTGTCTTTTTTTTGTTTTCTTTTTCCCGACAGTAACAAAAACTGAAGCTGCTTTTATCCGCTATTCAAATAATCCAATTTTAAAACCGGAGCAAAATTATGAAATAAACGGCCTATACGCCCCCAGCGTTGTTTACAAAAACAACCAATATTATATGTGGTATAGCTCACTTCAAGGAAGTATTTTTACCATAAGCCAAGCTATTTCAACCGACGGTTATTCCTGGCTAAAATCCGCCAATAATCCAGTCATTGTTCCGGATACGTCAAATACGGTAATTTGTGAAAAAGGAGTTCACGACCCTGATGTACTTTGGAATTCAAATCTTAATAAATTCCAAATCTGGTATGTTGTTAATTGTGAGCCGCAATCAACAGGAACTCCACGGTATTGGGTAAAGTATGGCGAATCACCCGATGGCATTAACTGGTCAATCCAACAATCTCCTGTCTTATCACCAAGCTTAGCTTGGGAACAGGAAGGAATTTCTTTTCCAACCGTAATATTAGACGAACCCATCTATGAAATGTGGTATTCGGGCAGAGATAGTGGCGGCAGTTGGAAAATCGGCTACGCCACCTCGCCTGATGGCAAAAATTGGACCAAACATCCTCAAAATCCCCTAATCTCCCCAACCCAAACCTGGGAAGTATCTCACATTGGCGGTTCTGATGTAATAAAAGAAAATAATTCTTATACTATGTATTATCACGGCGCTCCTATCTGGCCGCCGGTAAATCTAATTTATGCTACTTCCTCTGACGGTATTACTTGGCAAAAACCCAATGACAATCCAATAATCACCATCAACCAAACTGAAACAAAGATTTCAACCCCCGACATTGTCAAAGATTCTTTCGATTATAAAATTTATTATTCAGCAATCATAAACGGTGTTTGGCAAATTTCTCTTCTGACGGACAATTTACCGTTTCCCACACCAACACCGACTCCTAACACTCCCATCGTTATACTTCCCGGCTTTCTTGGTTCATGGAATAAAGAGGCCATTTTACATAACCAAACAAGCAATTCTTCTCAATGGAAACTTAACCCAATGGTAAAAGACTACAACGGTATAATTAAAACTTTAACCAATCTCGGTCGCACAGAAAATCAGGATTTCTTTGTCTTTACCTATGACTGGCGAAAAGGTTTAAATAATTTAGCTGATGATCTTAATGATTATCTCAATCAACTGACAACTAGTAACCAATTTCCAATAAATAATTTCAATTTAATCGGCCATTCTTTAGGTGGATTAGTAGCCAGAATATATGCTCAAAAATATGGGATAGAAAAGATTAATAAATTATTAACGGTTGGCTCGCCCCATCAAGGCACTGCCCAGGCCTACAAACCGGTTGAGGCCGGCGAACTTGATCGAGCCAACAATCTCTTATGGCTGGCGGAAAAAATAATTCTTGCGTTAAACAAAGATAGTTTTGAAACTGATAAAGAAACCATCAATCAAATTTTGCCCGTTGCCAAAGATCTTCTCCCGACTTATGATTATTTAAAAAATCAAAATAATCAAAAAATCGCAATCCAAACAATGCAAATCAAAAACGACACGCTTCTTTCTTACAACTCTAATCTCCCCAATCTCCTCCAAACCATCGCCGGTGAAAAAGGCAATGCTCTCTCCGGTTTCAAAATCGGTCAAAGAACAATCCTTGATCAGCTATTAGATTTTTACCCGGATGGCCGACCGATTGAAAATCATTATCAAATCGGTGATTATAT
>Ga0268276_1000339_pt1 | contig 56288 bp, 72 predicted proteins | sample saktaG_4_FD_190145 | JGI IMG/M metagenome (GOLD analysis project Ga0268276, IMG submission 190145) | Saline water microbial communities from Sakinaw Lake, British Columbia, Canada - sak_2010_1_5_45m | ecosystem: Environmental > Aquatic > Non-marine Saline and Alkaline > Saline ...
CTTTCGTCTGAATAGTAAAACGACCTTTTCTAATAGTCGTTCTACTTATCGCTAAGATACTTGACTTATTAGTAATTTCATTATACTCCTTTTAAATACGTTGTCAAGAGTTTTATTCACCCTTTATAAGATGTATCATTAGGATAATAAATTAAATAATAAAACTATGAACAAATATATTTGGTTAGTAGCGATTTTAGTAATAATAATTGTTGCTTTGGTTGGGATTTTTATTTTGTGGCCGACAAAAAATCCGGTTAATGCGCCGGTTGCGCAAGAGGGGATACAAATAACTTCGCCGAAAGCAAACGAAGAAATTTCTTCTCCATTAAAAATTACCGGCGTTACAAGTGGCTGGAATGGCTTTGAGGGCCAGGTGGGGACAGTAAAGTTGCTGGATTATAATGGCAACCAGCTTGCTAGCGGCATTTTAACAGCCACAACAGATTGGATGGTACCTCCAACCAGTTTTGAAACAACTTTAAATTTTACAGCAGCAAATTCCGGCCCGGGAACTTTGGTTTTTAATAATGAGAATCCAAGCGGTTTGCCAGAATACGATAAAACATTTACTTTGCCGGTAAAAATCAATGCAGAGAGCGAAACGATGATAGTCAAAGTTTACTTCGGCAAAAATGAAATAACCGGTTCAACATGCAACGTGGTCTTCCCAGTTGATAGGGTGATTCCTAAGACAACAGCAGTTTTAAGGGCGACCCTTGAAGAGTTATTAAAGGGTCCAACGGAGCAGGAAAAGTCTCGGGGTTATTTTACCAGTATTCCCTCCGGAACAAAGCTTAATAGGGTGGCTATTGAGAATCGTACTGCAATAGCCGATTTTAGCAAGGAATTAGATCCGCATGGAGGGTCATGTAGGGTTACAGAAATATGGTCAGAGATACAAAATACCGCCAAACAGTTTCCGACAGTAGATGAAATAATAGTCTCAATAGATGGATCTACGGAGGAAATTTTACAGCCCTGATCATGAATTTTAAGATATTAAAAAAATCTAAAAACAGTAGAGCTAGGTTAGGATTTTTGGAAACAGAGCACGGAGTTGTTGAGACTCCGTGTTTGGTTCCAGTTGCAACGCAAGGGGTTATTAAAACTTTAGACAGCAAAGAAGTAGAAGAAACAAAATCTCAAATTTTAATTTCCAACACTTTTTGGTTGCATTTGAGGCCTGGTGAAAAAGTAGTAGAAAAAGCGGGAAAATTGCATAAGTTTATGAACTGGAAAAAGCCGTTGATGACAGATTCCGGCGGTTATCAAGTTTTTTCTTTAGGATTTGGCAGAGACATGGGCCTTGGCAGTAAAATTTTGAAAAGCCGCCAAGAAAAGGGCCAGGTTGTAAAAGAAAATGCGCAACCGCAAAAGATAAAAATAAATGATGACGGAGTGATTTTTCGTTCGCCAATAAATGGAGACGAATTATTTTTGGGCCCGAAAGAGTCTATTAAAATACAAGAGAAGCTGGGGGCCGATATTATTTTTGCATTTGACGAATGCCCGCCCCCTTTAGCTGACAGAGAATATATAGAAAAATCTTTAGAAAAAACTCATAAATGGGCCAAGATATGTTTGAAGGCTAAAAAATCTAAGCAGGCGTTATATGGAATTGTGCAGGGTTCAAGATTTAAAGACCTAAGGCAAGAATCTGCAAAACATATTGCAAGCTTAGATTTTGATGGCTTTGGCATTGGGGGAGAGTTCGGCAGTAATAAAAAAGAAATGCAAAAAATGGTTGAGTGGGTAGTTGATGAGTTGCCAGAAAAAAAACCACGCCACCTTTTGGGAGTGGGGTATTTAGAAGATATGGAGTTGATTGTAAAAGCAGGAGCTGACACATTTGACTGCACCGTGCCAACACATTATGCACGGCGGGGGATTGCTTTTACATCTGAAGGAAAATTAGACATGAAGAAAACAAAGTTTCTAACGAAAAACGAGCCGTTGGACAAAAGCTGTGTTTGTAATGTATGCTTAAATTACAAGAAAGATTACATTTGTCATTTGTTGAAGGCAGGGGAGATAACAGGAATGAAGCTTTTGACCTTTCATAACCTTTGGTATTTCAACACTTTCGTGGAAACCATCAGAGACAAAATAAAGAGGAATGAGCTATAACCCCACACCAATTTCAGAGATGTTCGTAAAATTAGATGTTTGTCCGGCGAAGCGCCTCCCGCCTACGCGAAGGCTTTGGCGGGCAGGTCGGCTGTCATCAGGATAACACCAAAGTAGAAGTAAAATTGGTGAAAGGGTTTCGCGCGGATAATGAAAATATAATTCCGCGCTCAAGAAATAAAATTAAAAAAGATCAAATATAAACATGGCACCAATAAGAAACAAACTTAAAAAAATAGCAGAAGAACAAAAAAAGATAGGCCTTCAGGTGAAAGAAAAAACATTTGGTTATATTTTGGCGGCCCTTGGTTTTGTGGTGGCTCTGGCCTGGAATGATGCTATAAAAAGCTTTATAGAAGCCCTATTTCCTTTAGATAAAAACAGCTTGTGGGCAAAGCTTATTTACGCATTGATTGTAACTATTATAATAGTTGTGGCCACAATTTTTTTGACTAGGAAAACAGAGGAGCAAAAGATTGAGAATATAAAGAAGTAAGAAAACAAAGGTCGGTAAAATTAATAAGTACAAAATAAATTTTTATGGAAAATGCAAAAATTGTTTGCCATGATTGTGATAAAGAGATAGCAATTGATAGCAACCAAGAACTAGAGAATGCGGTTTCGTTGGTGTATGCCCTGCCTGCGCAGGCAGGCAATGCGGGCGAGAAAATAAACATTTTAAAGTGTAATGACTGTTACGCAAAAAACCCTTCGCTTACTAATTTTCAACCCTGTGAGGTTTATTCAAGGGTTGTAGGATATATAAGGCCCGTGCAACAATGGCACAAGGGTAAAAAACAAGAATTCGGCGAAAGAGTTGAGTATAAAATACCAGGAGAACCTTGTTGCTAATCCATCCTAATATAAAAAACAATTCTTAAGGGGTTGTTTTTTTGTTCGTAAAAATATAAAATTGAATAAAAATGAAGCGTTTTTTACTAAAATTATTGTTATGGACTTTAACACTAGCCCCAGTTTTTTTTGTTTTTTCGTTTATTGTGTTGTTTGAGACAAAATACAATAATACATTTTACCCCGGGGTTTTTATAGCCGGGGAGCCGGTGGGAGGGGAGACATACGAAGAAGTTCTGGGTTATTTTACTAAAAAAGCTAATTTATTAACTAAAAATGGTATAGCTTTTAACATAACCGGCAAAAGGGGAGCAAAAGAAATTGCAGTTCCAATGTTTTTTAACGGTTTTACAACAGAATCAGTGGTTGAGTATTTTTCTTTGGGAAATTGGCAGAATGTTCTTGAGCAAGCCTATGAAGTCGGCCGAACAGGATCTTTATGGCAGAAAGTAAAAGAGCAATGCATGGCTGCCTTGCGCAGAGAAAGTTTTGTTTTTTCTCCCACAGTTCAAAAAGATCCGTTGGAGCCATATTTTGCCAATGAATTAACAGGCTTTTTATTGAAAGCATCATCAGCAAAATTTATACTTGACGATAGCGAAGTTTTGTCGTTGCCGGAAACCATTGGGGAAAAAGTAGATATTACCGAGGTCACAAACGCCTTGGAACAGAAATTGGCCAAGTTCGACACGTCTTCGTATAATCTTGTAACATTAAACGACGTTCCCGGTGTCACTGAAAAAGATTTACAGCCGTTTTACGCAGATGTTTTGGTACTAGGCCGTTCTGTAAAAATTGTTTTTAATTATAAAGGTTATAAGTGGAATATCAGAGGAGGTTCGCTGGTTTCTATGCTTACAGTAAAACGAGGAAATGAAATTGGGATAAACGATCAGGAATTAGAAGATTATTTCAAAAAAAATGTTAATCTTTATATTGACTCTCCGATGCAAAACAGTCGTTTTGAAATAAAGAATAATAAATTAATAGAAATTTTTGCTGGGCAAGCAGGAAACGTTGTGGATTTAAAAAAGAATGTCCAGGAAATCGATAACGCTATTCAATCCGCGGATAATTTACAAGGCCCGATTGTTATCGATATCCCAGTGGCAGTAACCGTGCAAGATCCCCGCGTTACAAAAGACACAATAAACAAATACGACATAAAAGAATTGGTGGGCACGGCCACAACTGATTTTGAGGGTGGCAGTTCAAACCGCCAGCAGAACATTGAAGTTGGGGTTTCAAAATTAAACGGAATTTTATTAGCTCCGGGTGAAGAGTTTTCGGCGGTTAATGGCATCGGAGATATCACAGAAGAGGCTGGTTTTGTTGAGGAATATGTTATTAGCAATGGAAAAACTCAAAAAGAAATTGGAGGCGGGCTTTGCCAGCTTGCCACCACGCTTTTTAGATTAGCGCTAGACGCAGGGCTCCCAATTGTTGAGAGGGTTAATCATCGGTATATTATTTCATATTATGGCGCTGGGCTTGACGCCACCATTTACGGTCCTCATCCAGATTTGCGATTTATAAATGACACAGGAAATTATTTGCTTTTGCAGGGCAAGGCAGAAAATAATAAAGTTGTTTTTGAGTTTTATGGGAAAAAAGACGGGCGTTCGGTTATAATTTCCGAGCCGAAAGTTTATGATTGGGTTGTTCCTCCACCAACAAAGATTATATATACTCCAAACCTTGCTACAGGTAAAACACAATGCACTGAAATTCCACACAATGGAGTGACCACTGATGCCACCTACACGGTTGATTATCCTGACGGCCAGGTAAAAGAAACTATTTTTCACAGCGTTTACCAGCCGTGGCAAAAGGTGTGTTTGGTTGGTTTATAAAGATTTTATGAAAAAACGAGAATTTTATGTAATCTGTGACAATATAAGAAGCCTAGAAAACATAGGGTCAGTTTTTAGGACGTCGGACGCATTGGGCGTTGCCAAGATTTTTTTGTGCGGTATTTCCGGAAAACCACCGCACCACAAGATTGAAAAAACCGCACTGGGCGCAGAAAAAACAATTCCATTCGAGCACCACTGGCAAACAGCCAGATTAATTGATAAACTGAAGAAACAAAGAGTGGAAATTGTTGCATTGGAGCAAGACAAAAAAGCTATTGAATATATAAAATATAAACCGAAGTTTCCCGTAGCGCTTATACTAGGCAACGAAGTAAAAGGAATTTCAAAAAATATATTACAAAAATCAGACAAAATAATTTTTCTGCCTATGTCGGGGCAGAAAGAGTCATTAAACGTTTCAGTGGCCTTTGGGGTCGCAGGCTACCATATTATTAAAGATATAAAAAAATAAAATGTTAGGAAATTATCAACAATTAGTAAACGTTATGGGCTATTCCTCTATGCCCACGGGGATTTTCACAATATTTGTCCTTTTGGCCATTTGGTCAATAATATGGAAGGGGATTGCGCTTTGGAAATCAGCAAGAAACGGTAGCAAAGTGTGGTATATTATTATGCTGCTTGTAAATACAGTCGGAATATTGGAGATAATTTACATCTTCTTTGTGGGCAAGAGAAAAAGTCAAATAAACCCATCAAATCCTATGTAATTCAAATGCCCAAGACTACGTCTTGGGCATTTGATGTAAACAGCCCAGCTATATGCGGGGCTGTTTTAGTTTCAGTTGACTTTTTATATAAACTTGACTTGTGCGTTTGCATCTGCTAAACTCAGGTATATACGACTAAATTAGTCGGATATGAATATAATAAATGTAAATATTTAGAATATGAAAATTTCGAAAAGGGCGCAGTACGGGGTAAGGGCAATGGTTTGTTTGGCAAAAAACAAAAATAAAAAAGCATATTCCATAAGAGAAATTTCGAACATAGAGGGCATACCTTTTGAGTTTTTAGCTAAACTTTTTGCAGACTTAGAAAAAGAAAAATTGGTTAAAGCAAAACACGGCGCTAACGGAGGTTATTTTTTGGCAAAACCAGCTGGAAAAATTACTGCAGGCAATATCGTTGAGGCGCTCGACGGAAAAATAACCCCGGTTAAGTGCGGTTTGTGCGGTAAAGCAAAAAAATGTTTATCTAAAAATGTTTGGGACAAGGTTAAGCAATCTTTGTCTAAAACGTTATATGCGATTACTTTAAAAGACCTAATAAAATAATTTTATGAACAGAGTTTATTTAGATTATGCAGCTACCACTCCTGTCGATCCAAAAGTTGCGAAGGCAATGACGCCGTTTGTGACGCAAAAATTCGGCAACACAATGTCTTTGCATTCATTTGGCCAGGAGGTAAAGTTAGCTTTAGATCAAAGCAGGCAGACTGTGGCAGATTTAATAAATGCCGAGCCAAACGAAATAATTTTTACAGGCTCTGCTACAGAAAGCAACAATTTAGTACTAAAGGGTTTAGCCTTCCGAAGCCTTGGCGAAGGAGGCCACATCATAATTTCTTCGATAGAGCATCATTGTGTTTTAGAATCAGCCGAGTGGTTGGAAAAGCAAGGGTTCACAGTTACTAAATTGCCGGTTGATAAATTTGGTTTAATAAATTTAGAGGATTTTAAAAAAGCGATAAGAAAAGATACAATTTTAGTTTCTATAATCCACGCCTCGAATGAAATTGGTACAATACAACCGATAGCCAAAATCGGAAAAATTTGCAGAGAGAAAAAGGTTTATTTCCATACTGACGTGGCCCAAAGTTTTGGGAAAATTCCTATAGACGTGCAAAAAATGAATATTGATTTGCTGACAGCCAGCTCTCATAAAATATATGGGCCAAAGGGTGTAGGGCTTCTATATATAAGAGAGGGCACAAGATTGGTGCCGTTATTGCACGGCGGAGGCCAGGAAAATGGTATGAGAAGCTCAACTGTAAATGTGCCGGCAATTGTTGGGTTTGCAAAAGCAGTAGAAATCTGTAAAAAGGAAATGTTTACAGAAGCCCGGCATCTGCAGAAACTGCGCGATAAGCTGATTAAGAACGTATTAAAAATAAAGGGAAGTCATCGTAATGGGCACGTCACAAAAAGATTGCCAAATAACGCTAATTTTCGTTTTGATTTTATAGAAGGGGAGTCATTGGTAATGAGATTAGATTTAGAAGGTATTGCCTGTTCTACCGGTTCTGCCTGCTCTTCAATAAGTTTGGAACCCAGCCATGTTTTACTGGCCTTGGGATTAAAGCCCGAGCAAGCTCACGGTTCATTGCGCGTTTCTTTGGGAAGGTGGACCACAGAAAAAGATATAAATAAGTTAATAAAAATTTTGCCGAGAATTGTTGAGCAATTAAGGCAGATTTCTCCATATGGCAAAAAAAATTAACACTTGTTCAAGTTTATACACGAGCAAAGTTATGGAGACATTTAAAAATCCTCATAATTTTGGCAGAATGAAAAACGCTGATGGCACAGGTAAAATTGGAAATCCTGTATGCGGGGATGTGATGCATCTTTATATCAAGGTTGGAAAAAACAAAAAAGGCGAAGATATTATAAAAAACATAAAGTTTGAAACTTTTGGATGCGTTGCCGCAATTGCCACAAGTTCAATTATTACAGAAATGGTAAAAGGTAAAACAATAAAAGAGGCGATGAAAATAAAAAAAGAAGATGTTGTGAAATCATTGGGCGGTTTGCCAAAAATAAAATACCACTGCTCGGTTTTGGCTGTAGACGCCGTGCATAAAGCCATCGAGGATTATTTGGCTAAAAAACAAGTATGCTAAAAGATAAGAAAACAAAAATTGTGGTGGCGATGTCTGGCGGGGTGGACAGTTCTGTGGCAGCAGCTTTGCTCAAAAAGCGGGGCTATTTTGTGGTGGGAGTTTTTATGAAGTTTTGGAAAGAGGGACGGGCAGGAGAAAACAGCTGTTGTTCGGTTGAATCAGAAAAGCTGGCACGAGCTGTTGCCAAAAAGGTTGGCATTCCTTTTTATGTGATGAATGTCGAAAAAGAGTTTAAAAAAAAGGTTGTAGATTATTTTTTAGCTGAATATAAAAGGGGCAACACTCCAAATCCCTGCGTTGTTTGCAATAAAGAAATAAAGTTTGGGATTTTGATAAAAAAAGCGTTGTCGCTGGGAGCGGATTTTATTGCAACCGGTCATTATGCCAGAATCTCGCTCGGCGACAAACTTTTTTCCGGTATTGAGGTTCCCCTCTTGCTTTCGGCAAGTAGACCCAGACCTGCAAAAAGTTTATCGCCTCGCTCGATTCAGATTAAATTATTAAAAGGAAAAGACAAAGAAAAAGATCAGTCATATTTTTTGTGGCAGTTGAATCAAGTGCAATTAAGCCGTGTGATGTTTCCAGTAGGCGGATACACAAAACCAGAGGTAAGAAAATTGGCTAAGAAATTTAATTTACCCACAGCCCAAACGCCAGAGTCGCAAGAAATTTGCTTTATTTCTAAAACAACAAATGAATTTTTGAAAAAACATTTAAAATCAAAACTCGGGGACATTGTTGACACAAGTGGTAAAAAAATTGGCGAGCATCAAGGCTTGTGGTTTTATACAATAGGTCAAAGAAGGGGATTGGAAATTCAGCAAGGACCTTGGTTTGCTGTTGCAAAAGATTATAAAAATAATATTTTAGTTGTTTCAAAAAGTGAAAAAGATTTGGAAAGCAAAGAAACGACTGTAAAAAATGTAAATTGGATTTCCGGTAAAAAACCGAGGTTGCCCATGAAAGCTCAAGTTAAAATTCGCTATAAAAGCAATCTCATACCATCTCTAATTCGCGCGAATAAGGGAAGGGGAGTGAAAGTTATTTTTGCAAAACCTCAAAAAGCGATTACCCCCGGCCAGTCAGCAGTATTTTACAAAGGTAACGAACTCCTCGGCGGAGGAATCATCCAATAAAGACCCGAGCCCTTGACACGGGTCTTTGTTTTTGCTAACATAGACCTATACCCCAGGTGGGGGTGTGGATAACTCGTAAAATATATAAAATTATATAAAATTAAAAAATATGATAAGTCAAAACAAACAAAAGGCGTTGATTAATTTTAAAAAAGCTCAAAGTTTATTGGGCAAGATGGTTCATATGATAGAAGAAGATGTGTACTGCATGGATATAATGCAGCAAAATTTGGCTGTAATAGGGCTCTTAAGGTCGGCTCACGAAATGCTTATGGAAAATCATTTAAAAACCTGTTTTAAAAGCGCCATGTCCTCAAAAAATGAGAAGAAGAAAAAAGAAATGACAGAAGAAATATTAAAAGTAACTAAGCTATTTAACAAATAATATGAAAGAGCACATTTATAAGGTTCTAGGAATGCATTGCGCTTCGTGCGAAATTTTGATTGAGAAAAAACTATTGGAATTGCCGAACATAAAGTCAGTTGACGCCTCGACCGGTAAGGGAGAAGCTGTTGTAGAATACGAGGGCGACAGACCAAATCCAGATAAGTTGAGCAAAATGTTTTCCGAGGAGAATTATAAATTTTCTGACTTCGCTACGCCGGAGTCAGAAAGGACGGAGACGGGGGCTTCGCCCAATAAAGCCAATCCAACATTGGTGGCGTTTAATATCGCTATTTTTATAATCATAGGGTTTCTACTTTTGAACAAAATGGGAATTTCCGGGATTTTAAATGTGGGATCTGGGTCTTCTTTGCTCGCATTTTTGGGTTTAGGAATTTTAGCTGGAATTTCCAGTTGCGCAGCCTTAGTTGGGGGAGTGATTCTTTCTATGTCTAAGCAGTGGTATAGTTTGTACTCTGAAAAAAATACGATTGGCGAAAAAATGCAGCCACATATTTTGTTTAATGTTGGTAGGCTTGTTTCTTACACTGTATTAGGGGGCCTTTTGGGAGCTATAGGAAGCAGTTTGCAAATATCTTTCAGGTTTACTTCTTTCTTGGTAATCGCAGTTTCGTTTTTGATGATAGCTTTAGGTTTGCAAATGTTAGGAGTTAAGGCGTTCCGCAGGTTTCAGTTTGCTTTGCCAAAGTTTGTTACAAGACATATCGCAAATGAAGGTAATTTTAAAGGAAAGTATATGCCGTTTATAATGGGGGTCTTAACTTTTTTTCTGCCCTGCGGTTTTACCATAACGGCTCAAGGGTTAGCGCTTTTGTCCGGCAGTATGTTGCAGGGGTCTTTAATAATGCTGGCATTTGCTTTGGGCACAGCCCCCATATTCTTGTTTATCGGGCTTTCTAGCGTTAAGCTTTCTTCTAAACCTCATTTAGCTGAAAGATTTTCTAAGGTTGCAGGATTTTTAGTTTTGTTTTTTGCATTGTTTAATATGCAGGCTCAAATGAATGTTTTAGGATTTACCCCAATAGAGAGCTTTCGATCTCTAACGAGTCAAGCTGGCTCTGTATCAACAGTCGATGCGAAAGATCTGCCGGAAATTGTTGGTGGAAAACAAGTCGTGAAAATGAACGCCTCTGCTTCTGGATACAGCCCAAATTATATAAAAGTTAGAGCCGGGGTTCCTGTAAGGTGGGAGGTCACAGATACTGGAACATCAGGATGCACAAACGCGATTATATCTAAAAATCTGTTTGACGGATCAATTGATTTAACTCCGGGACAAGTTTCAGTAAAAGAGTTTACTCCGGAAAAAGCCGGAAAATATAGATTTTCTTGCTGGATGGGCATGGTTACAGGAACAATAGAAGTAGTAAATTAATTACAAAAATGAAAATTACAAATAAAACAACATTAGCGAAAATTGTAGAGAAAAAAGGCGGAGCGGAGGTTTTAATGAAAAACAACGTGCCATGCTTGGGTTGCCCAATGGCTGCGATGGAAATTGATAAATTAAAAATAGGAGAGGTTTGCAAAAACTACGGACTTAACCTAGAAAAGATTTTAGAGGATTTAAATAAGTTAAAAAAATAGAAATGGAGGAAGCAACATTAAAAATTACAGGAATGGATTGCGCTTCGTGCGCAGCAGTAATTGAACACGACCTCAAGAAAGCAAAAGGCGTTGCTTCGGCTGTTGTTAATTTTGCTTCAGAGAAACTTTATTTAGAGTTTGATCCTTCCGAGACACAAATTGCTGACATAAAAAAAGCTGTAAAGGATTTAGGATATAAGGCCGCGCTAGAAAACGAAGATTTTAACGACAAGATAGACGAACACGAAGATCGTAATGAGGTGGGAAAAGACGGAGTGGTCAAAAAACTGAAGATGAGATTTATTTTGTCTTTGCTTTTTGGTTTACCAATAATTTATATGGTTATGGGTGGGATGATTGGCCTGCCGATGCCGAATATTTTTAATGCATACGGCGTACAAATACAGGCGATATTATCTGCTGTCGTAATTTTGACTTCTTTTAATGTGTGGAAGTCTGGGTATAAGAAAATTTTAAGATTGGCGCCCAATATGGATTCTCTGATTTTTATTGGTACGGCGGTTGCGTTTTTTTACAGTTTAATTATGTCCCTGCCATTATTTTTATATGGTAAAGGAGTGAATATGGAAGGACTATATTATGAAAGTGCGGCGTTTATTCTAATTTTTATATCTTTGGGAAAATATTTAGAGGTGGTCACAAAAGGTAAAACGTCTTCGGCAATAAAAAGTTTAATTGGCTTGCAACCAAAGGTTGCTATTATAATAAAAGATGGAAGAGAGTTTGAAATACCAATTTCTGAAGTTAAAGAAGGAGATATAATTTTAGTAAAGCCCGGTCAAAAAATTCCGGTTGATGGTGTTGTTGTTGATGGATATTCTGGTGTTGATGAAAAAGCGATAACAGGAGAGAGCATTCCTGTTGAAAAGAAAAAAGGAGATGAAGTTATTGGAGCTACAATAAATAAAACAGGCGTTTTGCAATTTAAAGCCACGAAGGTAGGCAAAGACACAATGTTGGCTCAAATTATCAAGATTGTGGAAGAAGCAATGGGATCTAAGGCGCCCATTCAATTACTAGCCGACAAGGTTTCATTTTATTTTGTTCCTATAGTTTTAGCTATTGCTGTAATTTCGGCAGGAATTTGGCTAATTTTGGGGTATCCTGTAAGCTTTGCTTTGACAATTTTTGTGGCAGTTTTGATCATCGCATGTCCTTGCGCGTTAGGTTTGGCAACTCCTACAGCCGTAATGATGGGAACAGGCCTTGCGGCTCAAAAAGGGATTTTAATAAAATCGAGCAAGGCGTTAGAGGTTGCAAAAGATGTTAACATAATTGTTTTCGACAAAACAGGGACATTAACAAAAGGGGAGCCGGTTGTTACAGATATTATTGTTTTCGATGAGAAAATGAAAGAGCAAGACGTGTTAAGCGTTGCAGCCTCTGTAGAAAAAAATTCGGAACATCCATTGGCTCAGGCAATCGTGAATAAAGCAAAACAAGATAAAATTAATTTTCTTGAAGCTAAAGGGTTCAACGCTGTCCCTGGAAAGGGAGTTCAAGTAGAATTAAACGGAAAAAAAATTCTGCTTGGCACAAGATTATTTATAAAAGAAAATAAAATATCAGTTGATTTAATCGAGGAAAAAATGGTGGGACTTGAAGCCCAGGGCAAAACTGCGATGATTTTAGCCGATGACAAAAAAATTATGGGAATTATTGCGGTGGCAGATGTTTTAAAAGAGCACTCAAAAGAAGCTGTTGATATGTTGCATAAAATGGGAAAGCAAGTGGCTATTATTACAGGAGATAACAAAAGAGTGGGTGAAGCCATTGCTAAGCAAATAGGAATTGATAAAGTTTTAGCCGAGGTTTTACCGCAAGGAAAGTCTGATGAAATAAAGAAACTTCAAAAAGAAGGAAATATTGTAGCGATGGTTGGAGATGGCATAAATGACGCACCGGCGTTAGCGCAGGCAGATTTAGGAATTGCCTTGGGGTCGGGGACAGATGTGGCAATGGAAACAGGAGAAATTGTTTTGATAAAAGATGATTTAAGGGATGTTGTTTCTGCCATTGATTTAAGCAAATACACATTGGGCAAAATAAAAGTTGGTTTATTCTGGGCGTTTTTCTATAATGCTGTGGGCATACCAGTCGCTGCCGGCGTTTTGTTTCCGGTCACCGGATGGCTGTTAAGTCCATCGATTGCGGCAGCTGCCATGGCGTTTTCATCTGTTAGCGTTGTTCTAAACGCCTTGTCGATGAAAATGCATAAATAATAGTGTGTTGATTTTTTGATTTTTTTGTGATTAAATAAAACTATAATTTTAAATATATTTATATGGATAAAACAGCAATAGTTATTGTTCTAATTATTATTGTGTTAGGAGTTGGATTCTTTGTTTGGCAATCTAAGTCGGCTTCGCAAAATCAAATTGAGCCGTCGCCGTTACCCGATGGCATAGTTTTGTTTTATGGGGATGGCTGTTCTCACTGCCAAGAGGTGGAAGATTTTATAGCACAAAATAAAATCGAAGATAGAGTAGAAATTACCAGAATGGAGGTTTGGTATGATAAAAACAATCAGGCCACATTAGCTATGGTTGTTAAAAAATGTGGTATTAATGTAAACTCTGTGGGAGTACCATTTTTGTATGACGGCAACGGGAATTGTTATATGGGCGAAGTTGATGTTCCGAATTTTTTAAAAACTCAAGCTGGCATTGAATAAAATAAAATGAAAACAAGATTATTATTTTTCGTTTCGTTATTTTCCGGATTTTTTTGGGCTAATTTAGTTAGGGCGGTTTGCCCGGTTTGTGTTGTGGCTATTGGTGCGGGGCTTGGGCTTTCGAGGTGGCTTGGAGTTGACGACACGATTTCTTCTACATGGATAGGAGGGCTTATGGTGGCTATAATTTTATGGACCATAAATTGGTTTAAGAAAAAAGGATGGCGGTTCGCGTACAGGGCGGTATATATAACATTAGCATATTATATTTTGGTTTATGTGCCCTTGTATTACTATGGGATAGTGGGGTACCCGGCAAACACAATTTGGGGCATAGACAAAATAATTTTTGGAACCGTCGTGGGTAGCGTTGCGTTTTTGGCAGGCGATTGGTTTAGCAATTATTTAAAAAAGAAAAATAATGGTAAAGTATTATTTTATTATCAAAAAGTTATAATTCCTTTGGTAATTTTATTATTAATTAGTTTAATATTATGGCAGATAGTATAATTGATAAAAGTAAAATTGACGCATTTATAAAAAAAGTTAATTCTAGTAAAAAAGATCAGCTGGATTTGTCTTCTGACGAAGATTTATCTATTGCTATAATGAATTTAATTTCCATTGAAGAACATTTTTTCTTTACTGGAGCAAAAACCGGCAAGCCAGAATATTTTGATTTGTTAAGTACTGCCCGCGAAATGAGAAAGGATTTGTTGAAAAGAATTATAAAGGATTACGAAGGCGAGGTTTGGTGCATTTCAAAACACTTACTTTCTGCTTCAATGCGATTAATGGAAGTTGGCACAAAGGCACTAACAAAAGGAAGCAAACAAGATGCAGAAGACATGTTTAAGAAAGCATATGAGCTTTACTCATTATTTTGGGGGCTTAATCTTAAAATGATAGACATGGGCGAGGTTAAAGGGGTTGAGGAAAACCAGATCGACATAAAGGATGAAGACAAAAAAACAGGCATAATGGTAAAGCTCGGCAAAATGGTAAAGTACGTAGTTGACTGCTGCAAAGAATAAAATTTATGGTATAATAAAGTATATAATTAATGTATATGATTAATTTTAAAAAATATGTTCGGGTTAAATAAATCAATTAAAAAGTTTTGCGATTTGAGGGGTAAAGTGGCTGTTATCACAGGAGCTGCTAAAGGTATGGGAAAAGCAGATGCAATAAAGTTAGCTAACGCCGGAGCTAAGGTTGTTTTGTGCGACATTGATTTGCCCGGATGCCAGCTTGTTGCAGATGAAATAAAAAAGAACAGGGGAGAATCGTTGGTTGTAAAATGCGACACAAGCAAAAAAGCAGACATTGATAACGTGGTAGCAGAAACAATAAAAAAATTCAGCAAAATTGATATTTTGGTAAACAACGCAGGTGTTTATCCTTTTGAGACATTTTTGCAGATGCCCGAGGAAAATTTTATGAAGGTGGTCAACGTTAACTTAAGAGGATATTTTTTAATGGCACAAGCTTGCGCTAAAGAAATGGTAAAACAAAAATCGGGTTCCATTATAAATATTACCTCAATAGCGGCACTAGTGGGTTTTGCTGGGTTGACCCATTACTGCGCTTCAAAGGGCGGAGTTATGGGGATGTCGAGAGCTATGGCCTTAGAATTGGCTCCCATAGGAATTCGTGTAAATAATATTGCTCCTGGAGCCATTGATACTCCTGGGACTCATACAATGGATATGGATGAAAAAGCCAAACAAGCAATGGTTGCCCCAGTTCCTATGAAGAGATGGGGGAATGCAGAAGAAATTGCCAACGCAGTTTTATTTCTGGCATCAGATGAGTCTTCTTATATGACAGGAAGCACAATGGTGGTTGATGGTGGCTGGACAGCAGAATAGTTTACTAAAAATACGGCTCAACGGCGTTGAGCCGTATTTTATTTTGGGTCGCTGTCTTTTTTTAAGTTGTGTTTTGATGTAAAATAGATAAAATGAAAGAAAGGATATCTTTTATCTCAATTTTAGAAAGGGAATAAAAAATATGACTAAAAACATCCTTGATGTTAAAGATTTAGTTGTTACTCTGGGCAACGAAAAAATAATAGATGGGCTTTCCTTTAATTTAGCGCAGGGTGAAATTTTAACTATTTTGGGCCCCAATGGGGCAGGCAAGAGCGTGCTTTTAAAAACATTGCTTGGGTTTTTAGAATACGAGGGGACTATATTATGGGATAAAAAATACAAAGTTGGCTATTTGCCGCAAGGATTAAACCAATTGCTTGCCCAAAAATTACCATTAACCATACAAGATTTTTTTGGCCTCAAAAGCCCCGTTCCAGGTAAAAAAGAAATTATTCAATATTTGTCTTTGGTGGGATTGAGCGAGAATATTTTACCAAAAATTATGGGGAACTTATCTGGCGGAGAATTCCAAAGGATTCTATTGGCTTGGGTTTTGGTAGGTCGGCCGGAAGTCCTTTTTTTGGATGAACCGACCACCGGCATTGATTTGGGAGGTGGAGAAACAATATATCCGCTGTTGAAGAAAATTAAACAAGAAGAACAATTAACTATTGTTTTGGTGACTCATGATTTGAATATTGTGTATGGATTTACCGACAAGGTTTTATGTCTTACCCGAAAAGGACACACTTGTTTTGGGTCGCCACGAGAAGTGATGTCGCCTAAAACATTAGAAAATATATTTGGAATGAAGCTTAAATATTATGAACACCCAACTAATTCTTAGTTTAATAAGCGGTATTTTAATCAGCGGAGTGGCCGGTTATCTTGGCACTTTAATGCTGTCTAAAAAAATGTCGGTGGTTGCAGGACCTTTGGCTCATTTGGCTCTCCCCGGCGCTGCTTTAGCTATTATTTATGGCTGGAGCCTGTTTTTGGGAGTTTTTCCTTTTGTGCTTTTGGGAACAGTATTAATTTGGGTTTTAGAAAGAAAAACGAAATTGCCAATGGAAAATTTGGCTGCTATTATATTTGCTTTTGGCGTGGGGGTTGCTTTGCTTATTTTGCCTATAGAAGAAGCAGAGGCTGCTCTTATAGGCAGCATTAACGCGATATCTTTTGTCGAAACTATAGTAGTTATCGCGATTTCCCTGCTGGCTTTTTACACGACAAAAGTTATATACGAGAAAATGATGTTAATAAATGTGCACGAAGATTTGGCGCAATCAACCGGAATAAATATCAGCACGTATAATTTTTTATATTTGATGAATATCGGGCTTGTTGTTTCTTTGGGGGTTTATCTAGTTGGCGGGCTGATTACAGCTGCCCTTATTGCTATTCCATCAGCCATCGCAAGTAATCTTAGCTACAACTTGAAAAGTTATAAAATCTGGGCGGTGTTGTCTGGTGTTGCCTCGACCATAGCAGGTATTGCTGTGAATTATTTCTACCATTTGCCCACAGGTCCCTCAATAATTGTTGTAGGAGCATGTTTTTTTGTATTAACAGTTTTAATAAAAAGGAAAAGATAATTTTATGACAAGACCAAGACTTTGTAGAAAAATTACATTTAATCCAAGCGCTGGATGTAAAAAAATGGATACATTTCAAAGCACTTTTCAAAGAATTTTAACCTCTGCTTGCAAAAAAATTACAGACGCCATAATTGAAGGCAAAGCCATAAAAATAGTAAAATAGTTGAATGAAGAGAAAATATATTTTACTTGTTGTAGGCTTTTTGGTGGCGTTGAATATTTTTTGCTGGAAAGAGGTTTTTGCGTTAGCTGGTAATAATTATTTGAAGGTTAATTTTTTGGATGTGGGGCAGGGAGATTCTATTTTTATAGAAACTCCAGAGGGCCATCAAATTATAATTGATGGAGGTCCCAATTCAGTTCTTTTGCAGAAATTGGCAGAAAGAATGCCTTTTTGGGATAAAACAATTGACTTAGTAATTTTAACTCATCCAGAAAAAGACCACATGACAGGATTATTAGATGTTCTTCAGAGATACAAGGTGGATTATTTTTTATGGACAGGCGTGATTAAAGATGATGCAGAGAATAAACGTTTAGCATCTCTTTTGGATAAAGCCCAAAATCCTCCTAAGAATTTTTTTCTGGCAGCATTAAATCACGCTTCAGCTACAAAAGTTTTAATTGCTAGCGCCGGACAGGAAATAAAAGCCGGAAATGTTTTAGTTGACACTTTGTACCCCTTCGAGAATATGGCAGGTGAAGAAATGAAAAATACCTCTAACGATAGTTGCATTGTCTCAAAGATAATTTACGGGAAAAATTCGTTTTTGTTTACCGGAGATATAAGCTCTGTGGCAGAAAAACAATTAGCTAATTCGTACGAATTAGCTAACCTTAAATCAGATGTTTTGAAAGTTGCCCATCACGGTTCAAAATATTCTAGTTCAGATTTATTTTTATCGACGGTGAAGCCCGGTATCGCCGTGATAGAAGTTGGGAAGAATAGCTATGGGCACCCAACGCCAGAAACATTGCAGAGATTGGCGGATGTTGGGGCTGAGGTCTTGAGAACTGATCAAAATGGTGATATAACAATAATATCAGACGGAGAAAAAGTATCGCTACGCTAAAAATAAAATTATTAAAATAATCTTATGAAAGATTTAGATTTTCCTATATTTAAAACAAAAGGACCCGAGTATAAAAAGTTTGATTTAACCGATGCAGAGGCGCGTAAGGAGTACTTTGAGCATAAAGCTGGCCCCGAAATTGAAAAATTAAAGGAGTATTTGAAGGACAACAGCTTCATTGCTTATTTGATGGGAAAAAAGTCTTCTGGTAAGGGAACCTATGCTAAAATGTTAGCTGAAATTGTAGAGCCAGACAGAATAGCGCACTTTTCTATCGGAGATATGATTAGGTCTTTTGACGAGGTGATAAAAGACCCAGAAAAAAGGAAAGAGATAGAAGAATTCTTAAAGAAAAATTACAGGGGGTTTAAATCGTTAGAAGAAATAATGCAGTCGTGGGATAATAGGTCCACGAAAACTTTATTGCCCACAGAGTTAATTTTGGCTTTAGTAAAAAGAGAAATTGCAAAGCTTGGTAAAAAAGCTATTTTTATTGACGGATTTCCAAGAGACACAGACCAAGTTTCTTATTCTTTGTTTTTCCGTGATTTGATTGATTACCGAGACGACCCCGATACTTTTGTTTTGATAGATGTGCCTAGCTCTGTCATTGATGAAAGAATAAAATACAGAAAAATTTGTCCGTTGTGCCAGACATCAAGGAATCTAAAACTTTTAGCTACTAAGAATGTTGAGCATGACAATGGAGAGTTTTATTTAATTTGCGATAATTCCGCGTGCAAAGGATCAAGAATGGTTACAAAAGAAGGCGACGAGCAGGGAATTGGGCCCATAAAAGAAAGGTTAGAAAAAGATGAGATGTTAGTCAAAGAAGCTTATAGTCTTCAAGGAATTCCAAAAATTCTTTTAAGAAATACAATACCTGTTGAAAAAACAGGCGAATATGCCGACGACTATGAAATTACTCCAGAGTATGTTTATAACTGGAACGAGAAAGAGGGAAAAGCTGAGGTTTCTGAAAAACCATGGGAAGTAAAAGACGACGAAGGAGTTAGCTCAAACAGCCTAATGCCACCTCCCGTTGTTGTTTCTCTTATAAAACAACTTGTTGAAGTTTTAGGATTATAAAATTTAAAGTAATTTTAAACAGCTCGCCCATTTAAGGGCGGGCTGTTTTTTTGTGCCAAAACTTTTGACATTATTCGATAAATATAATATAAATAAAACAGGCGTTCGTGTGTCTATTGTCCATACATAGTGGTGAAAGGAGCCAGACATGGTGCGCAAGTTCTTTCGAGTTGTGGCGTTTTTGGCCATCGCGGGTGTGTTGGTCCTCGTGGGTTTGGGCATTCATCGGGATGGTTATTACAGGGCCCTACAAGACCGGGATAGCAAACCCCAGCCGACGGTCTGGTCAGATTCGCCCTTCCTTGAGGCCCTCGTGGACTCAACAAAGGGACGGTACTATGCCCATCTCCCGAGTGAGCTGTTTGTGGCAATCGGGGAGGATGGACTGGGCGAAGCTCTTAAGGGGCAGGTCCTACGCTGGGATTTCCTACCAGCATGTCTCCGGACTAACGCCTACATACGCGAGTTGGTCGACAACTGCCAGCAATCTTACATGGGCTGGTCGATATTGAAGACCGGCTGGGATGTTGTTTACGTGCAGAAGGTTGATCCGCCTATGAAGGGAAAGCCCAATTTCTACCTTGTGATCGCACAGCCCCAACCCCAACCAGCTGAGAAGGGGATTCCTCTTGTCGCGGCTGTCCCACCAGAACAGTAGGTGGGTCCACGACGAGGATCTCATTGCCCGCGCGTCGCTTACGGCGCGCGGTTTTTTTAAAAAGAGATTTTGATTTATTGCAAGGTTGGTGATAAAATTAAGAAATAAAAATGTTTGAAAATAAGAAAAATTTATTTTTTGTTTTTTTTGGGTTGATTATGCTGTGCCTGATATTCGGTCTGGCCGTTTTTTTTGTTTTTGAATGTATTAACACTAAAGGGCATATGGACGAGGAGTCCAGCCCAGAGCTACTATTAAATTCGGGGAATATAATTATTCCCATATTAAGCGCAGTTAGTCTTGACGAAAACTATAATTTTTTAGCTGATATTTATAGCCAAACAAAGAGCAAAGATGATGTTTGGGCGAGTGTTTCCTATGGAAACTACGCAAGGGCGGTTTTCGTTCAACCACTTGAAAAAAGTAGCGACATAACCATATACGCCAGACCGCACGTGTCCGGCGATCGGGCAGTTGTTGAGGTGTATCCTGTTTATGTAGATGACAATGGAGATAAAATTGAGGGCGAAAAAGTTGCTGTATTTTCAAATATAGACAGCCAGAAAACCTACAAGGTTTTGCTTACCGAGCTTCGGGCGCCCACAGATACTTTTGATTTGAAAATTATTTCTGGCGCGGGCGTGGAATTTGATTACATTGTTGACCCCACCTTTAACGATACTAATAATGGGAATTGGAATTCTGGCGCGACATGGGGAAACCCTGGCAATGATGTGGAGGGATCAGGATATCCTGGGCCAAGTGATAATGCAGTTATTGATTCTAACACGGTAACCTTGACTGCCCCACAATCTGTAAATAATATAACCATTTCTGGCGGAACTTTAAGCGCTGGAGCTCAAACCTTAAGTGTTTATGGCGACTGGTCAAAAACCAGCGGAACTTTTACTGCTTCAACCAGCACAATTAATTTTAAAAAAACCAGCGATACACAAACTTTAAACTCTGGTGGAACTAGCGGAAATGAAGATTTTTATCATCTTACGCATTCAGGGGCCGGGACTTTGCAACTTATAACAAATGCTATTTTAGTTAGCGGAAACTTTAGCAACTCTGGTGGAAATTTTGATGCCCAAAGTAATGGTATGACAGTTACGGGCACCTTTACTCATTCTACGGGCATTTTTACGGCTCCCTCCGGAACTTTAACTATATTTTCTACTTCGAATTTGACGGGTGGAACTTTCATCCATAACAATGGGACAGTTACTTTTATGATGCACAGCAACTATAGCCTCACAACTGCTGGCGCAACCTTCTATAACCTCATAATTAATAGAACAAGTGGTAGTAGCCACTATACTCTAACTCTAAACGATAGTTTCAGTGTTGCAAATGACCTGACATATAGCATGAATGACACCTATAACAACAATGTTGTCGGCGCAAGTAGCGTTTATCCTGTAATAACTGTAAGTGGCGACTTGTTATTACCATCTACCCCAGGTAGCAATGGGGGCTCTTACCTCGGCTCTTCCACCGCCGCCAACAACCTTACGGTTAACCTGGCAGGCGATCTTACTATGAGTGACACTCAGAATTCCCTGTTCGCAAATATTACCTTTAACGGCACCTCAGATCAAACCATAACCCAGACGTTAGGAACTATAAACTACGGTACCTGGAAAGGGGACAAGACCTCGGGTAGCTTAATACTAGGTACAAGCGTTACCATAGGAAGTAGTGGTAGTTTTTCCGTAACGGCCAATACGTGCAATTTCACCAATAATGGAAACGGTCTTATTTTAAATGGCACCTTTAGCCAATCGGGCACCAGCACCTTTACGGCTCCTACTAATTTAACTATATACTCTACTTTCAACCTAACGGGTGGAACTTTCATCCATAACAATGGGACAGTTACTTTTATAATGCACAGTGACTACAGTCTCACAACTGCTGGCGCAACCTTCTATAATCTTACGTTCAACAGGACATCCGGTAGTTGGTTTTATACCCTAACTCTAAACGATAGTTTTAACGTTGCAAATGACCTGACATATAGCATGAATGACACCTATAACAACAATGTTGTCGGCGCAAGTAGCGTTTATCCTGTAATAACTGTAAGTGGCGACTTGTTATTACCATCTACCCCAGGTAGCAATGGGGGCTCTTACCTCGGCTCTTCCACCGCCGCCAACAACCTTACGGTTAACCTGGCAGGAGATCTTACTATGAGTGACACTCAGAATTCCCTGTTCGCAAATATTACCTTTAACGGCGTAGGAACGCAGAATATAACACAAACATTGGGCACTATAAATTATGGCGCGTGGAAAGTTGATAGCGCTTCGTCTGTTGCCACTCAGACGACAAACGTAACACTTGGTGCGAATAACACTTCTTTAGTTTTAACCAGCGGCACCTGGTATACAAATGGTAAGAACTTAACTATATCCACCAATACTTTTACTAATACTAGCAACGGAACATTGATGCTTCAGGGGGGGGAAGTCACCCTTAGCTTCACTAAAGACACCACCAATGGCACTGTAGAATATGTTGGTGACGGAGGGAGCACAACCTACAATTCTTTGATATATGGCAATACGTATCACCACTTGAAAATAAATTCCACTTCTGGAAATAATAGCTTTTCTCCAAATGACACCCTGACTGTTGGAGGCAATCTAACCATCTCTGCGGGCACTTTGGACGCCACTACATCAAACTACGGAATTAACTTTGCAGGCAACTGGAGCAATTCTGGAACTTTTACGTCCCATTCAGGAACAGTCACCCTAACAGGCACCAACCAAAGCATCACAGGCACCAACACTTTCTACAACCTCACCAAAACAGACGCAGTCAACGACGAAACAGACAAGACCCTCACTTTTGACAACACCTCAACGCAAACCATCTCAGGTCTCCTCACCCTTACAGGCACCGACAGCACAGACAGAGTCAACCTTGTCTCTGACAGCCCAGGTGACCAATGGGAACTGACAGCCAACGGAACATTCAGCATAGACTATGTAGAAACCACAGACTCAGACGCATCAGGTGGCTCCACCATTGTTTGGACCAACACAGTTGACGGAGGCAACAACACCAACTGGGCATTTGACACCACCCCACCAGTCCAGTCAGCTCACGATCCAGCAGACAGCTCCACAATCGCAGACACCACCCAAGATATCACCTTCACCACAGACGAGAACGCCACATGTTATCTATCCCTCGACGGAGACGAAGCATACACTGACATGGCTGACGACACCCTCTGCACAGGCGGAGGCACCACCTCTCAGTCTTGCACCACCCCCGACCTTGGAGCAGACGGAGCCAAGACCGTGTACCTTGCCTGTACCGATGGCACCAACGCCAACACAGCAGACACCAACACAGCATTGAGCTACACGCTGGACACTTGTGGAGATGGAACATGTAGTGGTGGAGAAACATGTTCTACCTGTTCTGCTGATTGTGGAACTTGCGGAGGTGGCGGTGGCAGCAGTAGCCACTATGAGTGCGGTTCACAGAAGTGTATCTTTGTGTCTGGCGACGGAGCCGACCAATGTAGTAGCGACCCCGACTGTGACATTGCCTGTACTACAGGCCTTGATTGCGGAACCAACGGATATTCAGGATCTCTCTTCTGTCAAAACAACAATGTTTATCAAAACTATCTCACATACACCTGCAACAGCCCAGGTACAATAGCTTCATCCTGTACAACCCTCCCAGACCCCCAACTCAAAACAACTTGTTCTTTACAACAGTTATGTATTGGTGGCAGTTGCGTAGACCAGAATAGCAAATATAACAAGTGCAACGGTTCGCAATGTGTGTCCGTAGATGGTTTAGGTGCTGACCAATGTAGTAGCAATAGCGACTGCGTCGAACTAAAACACAACGAATGCAACGCCCAACAACAGTGTGTTGTTGTCAGTGGCCAAAGAGATGATGAGTGTCAGACAAGTAGTGAGTGTGCTGGTGATAGTAATGGCGACAATGAGAATGATGATGAGAATGAGAATGGAGGTGGTGCCGGAGGTGGAGACGAAGGTAACGGATTAGATGATACTAAGCCAGGTCCTTTAAAGATAGTTGAATCGGTTACAAAATCAGCAGAGAAATATATTTTGGATCCGGTTAAAACCGTTAGCGAACGAACAAAAAAGATAGTTGGATCGCCACAGGGATCCATGGTAACAAAAACAATTTCAACGGTGGGTGCGGCCTCGGGATTTGTTGGCGTTGCTTCAGTCGCTGTTTTTGCTCCAACTTCTATTTTCGAAATATTTTTAATACCCTTAAGGCTATTCGGCTTATTGTTGACTGCACTTGGTTTGAAAAAAAGATTTTTACCATGGGGTACAGTATATGACTCTGTAACAAAACAGCCGTTAGATCCAGCGTATGTTGTTTTGAAAAATGTTAAAACAGGGGAGTCTTTTTCTGCCATAACAGACCTAGACGGTCGTTATGGATTTTTGGTTCAGCCCGGAGTCTACCAAATAAGCGTGCGTAAAACAAACTATAGGTTTCCGTCAAAGAAGCTTAGCAATGTAATAGGCGACGAAATATACCCCGACCTTTATTTTGGACAAGACATTGAGATTAAAAAATACGGTCAGGCTATTGTAAAAAATATTCCGCTAGATCCTATCGGATTTGACTGGAACGAGTTTACCAAAAAAAATAAAAATTTAATGAAATTTTATTCCAGGTGGGATGTTGTTGTAAGAAAAATTTCAGATTTTCTTTTTGCGATCGGCCTTGTTGTTGCAATTGTAGCATATTTTGCAGCTCCATATCCATACAACACTGTAATAGTTGGGCTTTACTTGTTTATGCTTTTGTTGGGTGTTATGGGCGTGAGGCCAAAGAAATTTGGCAGTATAATAGAAAAAGCAACAGGGATGCCCTTATCTTTTGCTATCATCAAGGTTCTGATGCTCGGTTCTGATATAGAAGTGGCTCATAGGGTAGCAGACAAGTACGGCAGGTATTACTGTTTAGTTCCGAAAGAGAAATATTATGTAAAAATAAAAAAGAAAAATACCGATGGGTCTTATTCCTTGGTTTATACTTCACCTGTTATAGATGTTTCTAAAAACGGCATAATCAAAGAGAGATTCACAGTCTAGCAGTTAGCAGTCGAATTATTTGTTTTTGAATATCTCTATTATTTTTGCAGCTATGTCGTCTGGGGTGGACTGGGCTTTTATCATATAATCTGTTGCTCCCAAACTTAGGCATCTGTCGATGTCTTCTTTCTGGCCGAGATTAGATAAAACAATAACTGGGATAGACGAAGTAGCTGGATCTTTTTTTATTTTTTCTAAAACATCGAATCCATCAGTGGTGGGCAATATGAGGTCGAGTAAAATCAAATCCAGATTTTCTTCTTTTGTTTTTTTTATACCCTTATCGCCGTCAACGGCCTCTAAAACTCCAAAGCCGAAAGATTCAAGTTTTTTCTTAAGTAAATCCCTAAGAAAACTGTCATCTTCAATTATTAGAATATTTTGTGACATTCTTGTTTTTTTATAGTTTGTTATTTTATATTTTACACCTTAACCTTTTGTTATGCAACTATTTTTTGTACTTTATTGGTAGTTCAATGTAAAAAGTGCTACCCTCTCCTGCTTTTGATTCAAACCAGATATTTCCGCCATGTTCCGTTATGATGTTTTTAGCTATAAATAGTCCCAAACCAGAACCATCTTTATTTATTTCTACCGCATTGGTTCCTCGGAAAAACTTTGTGAATAGTTTTCTTTTGTGGCTTTCCTCTATGCCTATTCCGGAATCGTGCATTTTAATTTGCAGATTATTTTTGTTTTTAATCAGTGAAATTATTATTTTCCCGCCTTCGTGCGTATATTTTATCGCATTGTCCAAAATGTTTTGTATGCAGATTTTTATTTTTTCCTTGTCTAAAAACGCCTCTATTTTTTTATCTGGTTTTGCATATTTTAGTTCTATCTTTTTATCTAAAATTTTAGTACTGTAGTATTTTATGACCGATTCAACAATGTCTTCCGGATAGCAGAGGTTTTTGTCTAAAAAACTTTTTGTATCGCTTTGCTCATCAAGCATGCTGTTTGCGAGTATAATCAGTTTGTCGGTTTCTTCGAGGTCTTTTTCAACAATATCTTTTTGTTCGCCACTTAATTTTCCAAAATCTTCCGATAAAATCATTCTTAATGACCATTTTATAGATGTTAATCCGTGTTTTAACCTATGAACAAAAATAGCATCTTCAACATCACCGCAAGGATTCTTGGCACGCACTCCGGCTGTTTTTATTTTTTGGTTACTGTTTTTCATATTTTAGTCTTTTAGCCCGTCTAATTCTTATTTTAGCATTTGTCGTTCTTTTAGTCTAACTTATTTTTTAGATACGGCGGGTTTTAAATTGTCGGGCTGCTGGGAATCGGACCCAGGCCTTACGCACCCCATGCGCAAATACTACCATTGTACGACAGCCCGTTATAACTATCATATTAGCATAATATTATTTTTTTAAAAGATTACACGTAATAAAAGAGGCCTCGGTTATATGGTGTGCCGAGGCCTCGCGTCCGCGAATTGGTGAAATCGCGACGCATGATAGAAAGAACGGGAGGCGTTTTTGACGCTGGGTCAGGAAGTTTCTTCTTCGCCACCTGCTCTAGCAGGATGTGGCGCGACATGGTTGTCGCCTTGCGTAACAGGCCTGCAGTCGTTTTCCGTAACCACTAGCCCTCCTGTTTCCTTTAAGACTTTGTGTGCTTCTTGGGCCACTTTGCGTAGGTCGCCTTCCTCACACTCGTGAATCAAGCTAGCACCTCCTTATTCCTCCCTTGTTGTGAAAGAGCTACAAAAAAACTGGCCGTTACCGGCCAGTTTTTTTGTTTATTTCGAAAAAACTAACCGGGTGAGGGGCTTAACAAGACCAATACCAAGACAATCAAATTGACGCTTGTTAGTTTTTTCATATTATTTTATTTTACTCTTGTCAGAAGCCGTGTCAAGGCTTGCGGATGTTTTTTAAACTTTAGATTTTCTTTTTATGCATTTGGTGCAAGCTAAAACTCTTTTGCCATTCGGCAATTTCAACCATTGCAAATTGGGATACTTTCTCATTTTAGCTGTCGGGTTGTATTTTCCTCTTAGCTTTACGAGCCTTGTACCCATCGCTGATTTTTTCCCGCAAATTGAACAAACTTTTTCCATATAACTATACTATCACCATTTTTATTTTTTTGCAATACGTAATAATATCATATATAATAATAAAATATGATTTCAACTTTAGCTATCACGATTTTTGCTCTGGTCATACTTTTGTTTTCTGTTATCGCTCACGAATTGGCTCATGGCTATGTGGCTTATTCTTTGGGCGACCCAACAGCAAAATATGCAGGCAGATTAACATTGAACCCCATAAAACATTTAGATTTATTCGGCTCAATAATTTTGCCTTTCCTTTTGTTTTTAGCCGGGAGCCCGTTTTTGTTTGGCTGGGCAAAACCCGTTCCCATTAATCCTTATAATTTTAAGGATAAGAAATACGGAGAACTGAAGGTTTCTATTGCCGGCCCTGCTTCAAATTTTGGCCTGGCAATTATTTTTGGTTTGATTCTAAGATTTTTGCCAGGCCAGATACTTATGGGTAACGAGGCGATAGGCATAGCATTGGGATATATAGTTACCATAAACATTTGGCTGGGTATTTTTAATTTAATACCTATACCTCCGCTTGACGGTTCATGGATTTTGTTCAGTTTTCTGCCAGCTAGTGCTGAGCGTCTTAAATTTTTTTTAAAGCAGTATGGAATTGTAATTTTAATTCTCATAATTTTGTTTGCCGGCTCGCTTTGGTTTTCTTTAACTAGCATCATATTCCACTTAATCACCGGCAAGCTATTGACCTTGTGAAATTAATTTGCTAATATATTTATATATAGAAGAGCGCTAAGCGCGCTTCTTTAATTAAAAATAAATGCCGACGATACATCAATTAATTAAAAAGAACAGAAAGTCCACAAAAAAAGTGAAAAAGACCGTTGCTTTGCACCGTGGCTTTAACGCACTTAGAAACAGGCCGTCAAATTACCCGTCTCCTTTTAAAAGGGGAGTATGCGTGAAAGTTTTTACACAAACTCCTAAAAAACCAAACTCTGCTTTAAGAAAAGTCGCCAGGGTAAAATTGTCTAATGGAATGGAAGTCTCGGCTTATATCCCCGGCGAAGGCCACAATTTGCAAGAGCACTCAATTGTTTTGATAAGAGGAGGGAGAGTTAAAGATTTGCCAGGAGTAAGATATCATATAGTAAGAGGAATTTTAGATACCCAGGGAGTTGAAAATAGAAAACAAGAAAGAAGTAAATACGGAACTAAAAAACCTAAATAACAACTAACCGCTAGCATCTAACCGCTAACAATTTTGTTAGAAGTTAGAAGTTAGAAGTTCGCAATGCGCAGAGCTTACAAAAAACACGAAGTTTCACCAGACGGAGTTTATAATGATTTGGGTGTGGCCCAGTTTATAAACAAGGTGATGAAAGACGGAAAGAAAACAGTTGCCCAATCCATAGTTTATGGCGCTTTTGATATTATAAAACAGAAAACCAAAAAAGAACCTTTAGAAGTTTTTAAATTGGCAATTGAAAATGCTTCCCCTCTTTTAGAAGTAAAGCCAAAAAGAATTGGAGGCGCAACTTATCAGGTGCCAATGGAAGTCAGGGGAGAAAGAAAGTTGGCCTTGGCTACTAAATGGATTTTAGATTCAGCAAGAAGCAAAAAAGGGAAAGGAATGGCCGAAAAATTGAGCGAAGAATTGATTGAAGCTTCAAACAATCAAGGTAATGCAATGAAAAAGAAAACCGACACTCACAGAATGGCAGAGGCTAACAAAGCTTTTGCACATTTCGCCAACCGAAGATAGAATTTTAAAAAATTAGTACGTATGCCGAGACTTCATCCTTTAGATAAACTTAGAAACATAGGAATTATTGCTCACATTGACGCGGGAAAAACTACATTTTCTGAGCGCCTTTTGTTTTATACTGGAGTTTCTCATAAAATAGGAGAGGTGCACGAGGGGGATACTGTTATGGATTGGATGGTGCAAGAAAGAGAAAGGGGAATTACAATTACCTCGGCTGCCACAACAATGTATTGGAAAGATCACCAGGTAAACCTTATTGATACTCCCGGACATATTGACTTTACAGCTGAGGTGCAGAGGTCGTTGCGCGTGTTAGATGGAGCAGTTGTTGTGTTTGACGGGGTTGCAGGAGTTGAGCCACAATCAGAAACCGTGTGGCGTCAGGCAGACAAATACGAAGTTCCAAGAATGTGCTTTATAAACAAATTAGATAGAATGGGAGCTTCTTTTGAAAAAAGTTTTCAATCAATTTTAAATAAACTTACCCCGAATGCTATTGCCGTTTCGATTCCTATGGGTTTAGAAGAAAAGCTTGAAGGAGTTGTGGACTTAATAAAAATGAAAGCTCTTTACTTTGAAGGAGAAAAGGGAATTCAGGTTGTTGAAAAAGATATTCCAGAAGAGTGGAAGGCTGAAGCTGAGGAATGGCGTAAAAAAATGATTGAAAAAATTGCAGGAGAGGACGACGCTTTAACTGAGAAATTTTTAGAAGGCAAAGAAATATCGATTGAAGAAATAAAAAATACATTCAGAAAATCAGTTTTGGCTTATAAGTTGATTCCGGTTTTTTGCGGGTCAGCTTTAAAAAACAAAGGAGTCCAGCTGATTTTAGACGCTGTTGTTGAATATTTTCCGTCTCCTTTGGATTTACCTCCAGAAAAGGGCATAGACCCAAAAACAGGTGCTGAGATTGAAAGGAAAGCATCGGATGGGGAACCTTTTTCAGCTTTGGTTTTTAAAATCGCCACAGACCCGTTTGTGGGAACACTTACTTTTTTTAGGGTTTATTCTGGCGTTTTGAGCAAGGGCTCATACGTTTTAAATCCGAACACAGGAGAGCAGGAGAGAATTGCCAGAATTTTAAGAATGCATGCTGACGAAAGGCAGGAGCTCGATGTTATATATGCTGGCGAGATTGGAGCCACTGTGGGATTAAAGGCAACCAGCACCGGAAATACATTGTGCGACAAAGACAAACCAATTATTTTGGAAAAAATTGTGTTCCCCGAGCCGGTTATTGGAATTAGAGTTGAGCCGAAAACAAAAGTTGACCAGGAAAAGCTTATTATGTCTATTAGAAAACTTACAGAAGAAGACCCGACTTTTAGAATTAAAGAGGATTTGGAAACCGGAGAAACAATTATTTCCGGTATGGGAGAATTGCATTTAGATATTATTGCAGATAGATTAAAGAGAGAGTTTCACGTTGAAGCAAACTACGGCAAACCTCAAGTAGCCTACAAAGAAACAATTACAGGAGAAGCCGAAGGTGAGGAAAAATATGTAAGGCAGTCAGGAGGAAAGGGTCAATATGGACACGTGTTGCTTAGAGTCAAGCCCAAAGAAAGGGGAGCCGGGTTTGAGTTTGTTGACGAAATTAAAGGAGGGACAATTCCGAAAGAATTTATTGCACCGGTTGAAAAGGGTGTTAAAGAAGCATTAGACAAAGGGGTTGTTGCCGGATACCCGATGGTTGACGTTGAGGTTACGCTTTATGACGGAAGCTTCCACGATGTTGACTCGTCGGAGTTTGCTTTCAAAATTGCAGGCTCAATGGCTTTTCAACAGGCGGCAAAAAGAGCTAAGCCTGTAATTTTGGAGCCGGTTATGAAAATGGAAGTTGTTACTCCCGAAGACTTTTTTGGCCAGGTTATCTCTGACTTAAGCTCAAGAAGAGGAAAAATTGAAGAGACATCAGAAAGAGTTGGAATGAAAGTTATAGATGCAATGGTTCCGTTGTCTGAAACATTTGGGTATGCCACGTCGATTCGATCCTTAACAGAAGGAAGGGCAAGTTTTACCATGGAATTTAACAGCTACGAACGGGTGCCGGCTAACGTTGCTCAGGAGATTATTGATGGAAAGAGGAAATAATTGTCAAAATAACACTTGACTTGTTTTAAATAATATAATAATATAGAATTACGTTTTAAAATAAAAAAAATAATAAAATTAAAAAAATATTAATTTTCTCCGCCAGGTTAATGGCGAGAGAAAAAAATAAAAAATGGCAACAGAAAAATTTGAGAGGTCCAAACCTCACGTAAACATTGGTACTATTGGTCACGTAGACCATGGAAAAACCACGTTGTCCGCAGCAATTATGAAAGCCACAAAGTTGCGCGGGTTTAAGTGTTCTGATAAAGATGTGGACCAAATTGATGCATCTCCCGAGGAAAAAGCAAGAGGAGTGACCATCTCTATTACTCATCTAGAGTTTGAAACAGAAAAGAGGCACTACGCTTTAATTGACTGTCCCGGACACGCTGACTACATTAAAAATATGATTACGGGAGCCGCTCAAATGGATGGGGGTATTTTGTTGGTGTCTGCCCCAGACGGCCCTATGCCTCAAACAAAAGAGCACATTCTTTTGGCTCGCCAAGTAGGATTGCCGTCATTACTTGTGTTTATGAATAAATGCGATATGGTAGACGACCCAGAAATTTTAGATTTAGTTGAATCTGAAGTAAGAGAATTGTTAAAGAAAAATGGTTATCCCGGAGATGAGACTCCTATAATCAGGGGTTCTGCCACAAAAGCGTTGGAGGCAAGCTCTATTGATGACGCAGCTGTAAAGCCAATCATTGAATTATTGGATGCTTGCGATAATTTTGTTCCAGAGCCAAAGAGAGAGTTAGACAAGCCTTTTGCAATGGCTATTGAAGACGTATTCTCAATTGAAGGAAGAGGGACTGTTGCCACAGGCAGAATTGAGCGAGGGATAATAAAACAAAACGATGAAATTGAAATTATTGGCATAAGACCAACTCAAAAAACAGTAGTTGTTTCTGTGGAGATGTTCCAAAAGTCACTTGACGAAGGAAGAGCCGGAGACAACGTTGGAATTTTGCTGAGAGGTTTGAAGAAAGAGGATATTGAAAGGGGTCAAGTTCTTTGTAAGCCAGGGTCTATTACTCCTCACACAGAATTTGAGGCAGAAGTTTATGTTTTATCAAAAGACGAGGGTGGAAGGCATACTCCATTTTTCTCTGGATACAAGCCTCAGCTTTACATTAGAACGTCTGATATCACAGGTGACGTAACTTTAGCAGAGGGCACTGAAATGGTGATGCCTGGAGACACTGCAAACTTGAAAGTTAAGCTTATTGCACCAGTTGCTTTGGAAGAAAAGCAAAAGTTTGCTATTAGAGAAGGAGGCAAAACAGTTGGAGCTGGAGTTGTAACAAAGATTGTAAAATAAAATGCCAGCTACTAAAAAAGTTACCACCAAAAAGAAGACAGTGAAGGATGAAAAACCCGAAATTCCCGCTGTTGGGCTTAAGCTTCGTATAAAGCTTAAGGCATATGACCACAAGATAATTGACAATTCAGCTCGCCAAATAATTGACATTGCCAACAGGTATGGAGCTGAAGTTTTGGGCCCCGTGCCACTACCAACAGAGGTGTTAAAATATACTGTGAATAGGTCTAGCTTCGTACACAAAAACGCTAGGGAGCAGTTTGAGATGAGGGTGCATAAAAGGATAATAGACATCCTTAACCCCAGCCAAGAAATCATAGAATCTCTTAGAGACCTTAATTTGCCTTCTGGTGTTGACATTACGATAAAAATTTAGTAGCATAAACAATCACAATATAATATTATAGTTAAACGCGCGATCGTTAACTTCCCCGGACCCATAAGGGTACCCCGCGGGTAACAACATTGCCACACTAAGATGGGCAAACGCCCATTTTTAGTTAACAGTTAAAATGAAGTTTATACTTGGCCAAAAAATTGGAATGTCCCAGATGTTTGATGAAAATGGCAAATTAACGCCAGTTACTTTGATTTCAGCGGGGCCTTGTACTGTTTTACAGGTTAAAAATAAAGAAAATGACGGATACGAAGCTTTACAGGTTGGGTTTAAAAAGATTGAAAAGAAAAATAAAGTGACTAAATCAATGAAAGGTAAAGAGTATAAATATATAAAAGAATGGCGGGGGGTAGAAGACGGCTTAAAAGTAGGAGACAAGGTTGATGCGTCTATTTTTGAAGTTGGTAACAAATTAAGAATTTCTGGAGTATCAAAAGGAAAAGGATTTCAGGGAGCTGTAAAAAGGCACGGGTTCCACGGTAGGAATAAAACCCATGGAGTAAAGCACGAGCAAAGAACAATAGGCTCTACTGGAGGAAGGTTTCCTCAACACGTAATGAAGGGAAGAAAAATGCCTGGCCACATGGGGTTTGAAAGAATTACCGTGAAAAATTTAAAGGTGATGAAAGTTGATAAAGAAAATAATTTATTGGTAGTTAAGGGTGCTGTTCCCGGAACAAAGAGAACATTGCTCGAAATAAATGGCTAATACAGCAACCATGAAAGTTGATTTGTACAATCAAAATGGAGAGACTTCTGGGTCTGTAACCTTACCAAAGGAAATTTTTGAGGTTAAGTTCAACGCTGATTTGGTTCACCAAGTAGCTATATCTTTGGCAGCCAATAAGCGCCAGAATTCGGCTCATACCAAAACTAGAGGAGAAGTAAGAGGCGGAGGTAAAAAACCATGGAGGCAAAAAGGAACAGGAAGAGCAAGGCACGGGTCAAATCGTTCACCAATATGGAGGGGCGGAGGAATTACTTTTGGACCTAGAAATGAAAGAGTTTATGAAAAAGATGTTCCTAAAAAGATGAGAAGAAAGGCGCTGTTTATGGTTTTGTCTGAAAAAGCAAGGTCAAATCAGCTGGTTATTTTAGATAAGATTGAACTAGAAAAGGGTAAAACAAAAGAAATGTCAACCATCTTGCACAAATTGCCATGTAGCAGACAGTCAGTATTAATAGCTACATCAAATTATAATAAGCGAATATTCCTAGCAGCAAGAAACATAAAAAAGATATTGATTGACGAAGCAAGAAATTTGAATGTTTTAGATTTACTAAACAGTAAATACTTGTTACTAACTAAAGACAGCATCAAATCTATAGAAAACACGTTTTCCCAAAAAGACTAATTACTATGGCATTACTAGATTTTTTAAAAAGAAAAAAGAACGTAGAAAAGGCAAAGGAAAACAAGAAGCCTGTTCATGTTGGCGTGGAAAAGCCGGTTAAGAAAACCGAAAAAGTTTCTGTTGCCTCGGCCACGCCAGCACCCGCTAAAAGCGCTGAGCGCATAAAGGCGGGCAAGTTTTCTTACAGCGTGATAGACAGGCCTCATATATCTGAAAAAGCCACTTATTTGTCAGAAAATAACCAGTACGTGTTTAAGGTTTCTTCATCTCACAATAAAAATGAAGTGAAAAAAGCAATGGAAGGCATTTACGGAGTGGAAGTTTTGTCGGTTAATTTTATAAAAGTGCCGGCAAAAAAGAGGAGATTAGGGAAAGTCCAGGGTTTTAAAAAGGGCTACAAAAAAGCAATTGTTAAAATTAAGGAAGGGCAAAAGATTGAAATATTATAATGAAAATTTATAAACCAACAACACCATCGAGACGCGGAATGACTGGAATTGATTTCTCTCAGCTTACAAAGAAAAAGCCGGAGAAGAGCCTTTTAAAATATGTTAAAAAGAATGCCGGTCGAGGAAGTTCTGGCAGGATGACTGTAAGACACAAGGGTGGTGGGGTAAAGAAGCTCTATAGAATGATTGAGTTCTCCCAAACAAAAATGGATGTGCCGGCTAAAATTGTTGCTTTAGAATACGACCCAAACAGAACAGCTTTTATTGCATTAATAGAATATAAAGACAAACAAAAGCAATATATTATAGCTCCGCAGAATTTGAAAGTGGGCCAAGAGATTATTTTTTCAGAAAAAGCACCATTGTCAGCAGGCAACAGGGCAAAATTAAAAAATATACCGGTTGGAAGCGCAGTTTATAATATTGAATTAAGTCCGGGAAAAGGAGGAAGAATTGTAAGGTCTGCAGGGTCTTCAGCTCAGGTGTTGGCTTACGACGGAGATTATGTTAACTTAAAAATGCCCTCTACAGAAGTAAGGAAGTTCAAAGGAGATTGTTTTGCTTCTGTGGGTATGGTTTCTAATCCAGAAAATAGATTTTATAGAATAGGAAAAGCTGGAAAATCAAGGCTAAAAGGCAGGAGGCCTCATGTAAGAGGGTCTGTTATGAACCCGGTGGATCACCCGCATGGAGGCGGAGAGGGTAGGCAGTCAATTGGTTTGAAGCATCCAAAAACTCCTTGGGGCAAGCCAGCTTTTGGAGTTAGAACAAGAAAATCTAAAAAATGGTCAAATAAATTAATTATTCAAAGAAAAAAGAAAAAATAGATAAGTTATGGCAAGAAGTTTAAAAAAAGGCCCATATATTGATGGAGGGTTGCTCAATAAGGTTTTGAATTTAAGAAAGGACGAAAAAAAGATTATTAAAACATGGGCACGGCATTCTACAATATCGCCTGAAATGGTTGGATACACCTTTGGGGTGCACAATGGAAAAGAGTTTGTTGCGGTTTTTATTTCAGATGACATGGTGGGTCATAAGTTAGGAGAATTTTCTCCAACTACCAAGTTTTCAAGACATGGGGGTAGAATGCAAAGAGAAATAGAGGCGGGAGCTGAGCAGAAAGAAGCCGCAAAGGTTGAGGTAGCAGGAGCTGCACCAGCAAAAAGTCCAGTACCTAAAAAGTAATTTTACAACATGGAATTAAAAGTTAAATTAAACAATTTAAGAACAGCTCCAAGAAAAGTCCGGCAAGTGGCTGATTTGGTGAGGGGCAAAGATGCGGTGCAAGCTCAGTCTATACTTTCTTTTACTGTGAATAAATCTGCCAAGTCGGTTTTAAAATTACTTAATTCTGCTATAGCCTCCGCAAAAAACGATTTACATTTAGACGAAGCAAATTTGTTTATTTCTAAAATTACTGTTGATGAAGGTCCAAAATTAAAAAGATGGCATCCAATGTCCAGAGGGAGAGCATTCCAAATTTTGAAAAGGACTTCGCACGTAGCATTGGTTTTGAAAGAAAGGAAGATAGAAGAAATTGCCACGAAAGTAGAAAAACCAAAAATTAAAAGCTCGGTTAAAAAGTCAAAAGCTGCAAAATAACATGTCACACAAAGTCCACCCAAAATCATTTAGGATAAAAGGAACAGAGGATTGGAACATCCGTGGATTTTATGGTAGAAAGATGCCCCAATACTTAGAAGAAGATTTTTTGATAAAAGATTTTCTTAAGAAGAAGCTTCAAGAAGCTTCTGTAGCTAACATTGAAATTGAACATTCAACCAATAAATTTAATGTAATTATTGAAACAGCGAGGCCTGGTTTGATTATTGGGAGGGGTGGTGGCGGAGTAGAGGCCTTAAAAATTGAAGTAGAAAACAAGATTCAAAAGAGAAAAATAAAGAGTAAGATGGCCCAAGGGGCATCCCGAGAAGTTAAAATAGAAATCAGAGAGATAAGAAATCCATGGATTTCTTCGGCCTTAGTAGCTCAAATGGCAGCCCAGCAAATTGAGAAAAGAATGCCATTCAGGCAGGTTATAAAAAAATCAATTGAGAGGGTTATGGCAAATAGGGAAGTGAGCGGAGTAAGAATGGAATTATCAGGGCGCCTTAACGGGGTTGAAATTGCGAGGCGTGAGTGGCTCAGCCAGGGAAAAATGCCGAGAAACACAATTAGGGCTGATATTGATTATGCGCTGTACGAGGCGCGTTGTACATATGGGAAAATCGGAATAAAGGTTTGGATTTATAAAGGAGAAAAATTTGACTAAATATGGGTATTTTAATGCCGAAAAAAGTAAAGCACAGAAAGTGGCATAAGGGCACTTCCAAGGGTTTTGCCACCAGAGGAACTGAAATTAACTTTGGTAGTTTTGGATTAAAAGCATTGGAGGCCAAATGGATTACAGCAAGACAGTTAGAAGCAGCTAGACGTTATATTTTAAGGTATATGAAAAAAGGAGGGAAGCTTTGGATAAGAGTTTTTCCGGACAAGCCAGTGACATTTAAGGGTTCTGAGGTTGGGATGGGGGGAGGAAAAGGCGGAGTTGACCACTATGTTTGCGCGATTAAGCCCGGCAGAATTATTTTTGAAATAGACGGGTTGAAGGACGATATTTCAAAAGAAGCGCTGGAAGGAGCAGGAAATAAGTTGTCAATTAAGACAAAGTTTGTTAAAAAAGACAGTATCTAACCATGAAAGCATCAGAATTAAGAAAAAAAGATAAAAAAGATCTTGAGAAATCTGCAAAAGAGTTACGTAAAAAACTTAGCGATCTTAGATTTAAATTTTCATCCGGAAAGCTGAAAAATGTCAAAGAAGTTAATGAATCAAAAAAAGAATTAGCAAGAATATTAACTATTATTAAAGAGAATGCCTAAAAAAATATTACAAGGAATTGTGGTCTCAGATAAAATGCAGAAAACCGTGGTGATTAGCGTTGAGGCGATAAAAGAGCACCCTAAGTATAAGAGGAGATACAAAGTCCACAAAAAATATAAAGCCCATGATGAAAACCAAGAATATCATATTGGAGATAAAGTTTTGATTGAAGAGACAAGGCCTGTTTCAAAGGATAAAAATTGGAAAGTAATAAAGAAAATATAGATCATGATACAGTTAAGAACAATGTTAAAAGTAGCAGATAACTCTGGAGCAAAAATCATCCAGGTTATTAATGTGCCCGGTGGAACTCGTAGGAGATATGCCCAGTTAGGAGACATCATCGTGGGTGCAGTAAAAAAAGCAGAACCAAGAAAGTTAGTAAAAAAACACGACAAGGTCAAAGCTGTTATTGTAAGACAAAGGAAGGAATTCAAAAGGGCCGATGGATCATATATCAGGTTTGATGATAATGCAGCTGTAGTTTTGGGAGAGGGTAAAGAGCCCAAAGGAACCAGAATTTTAGGACCCACGGCAAAAGAATTAAAAGATAAAGGATTTAATACAATAGCTATGATGGCTTCAGACCTTCTTTAAATAACTATGAAAGTAAAAAAAGGAGACAATGTTTTAATAACGGCCGGTAAAGATAAGGGCAAGACAGGAAAGATAACAAGAGCTTTTCCAAAAGAGTCGAGAGTTTTAGTTGAAGGGGTTAACTTAAAGAAAAAGCATGTAAGGCCCAAAAGAGAAGGAGAAAAGGGACAGGTAGTGGAGGTTCCTGCGGCAGTTGATGTTTCGGATGTTAAGTTAATCTGTCCAAAATGCGGAAAGGCCACAAGGGTTGGATATAAGCTCTCGAAAGAGAAAAAAAATAGAATTTGCAAAAAATGCGAAAGTGAGATTTAACAGAAATTGAAAAATTATGGATAAGTTAAAAACAAAATACCAAAAAGAGGTGATACCGGCCATGATGCAACGCTTCGGGTATAAGAATCCGATGGCAGTCCCTTCTATTAAAAAGGTTGTTTTGAACAGTTCTTTCGGTAAAGATGTTGTTGGAAAAGCCGCAGGAGAAAGAGAAAAAATACAAAATCTTGTTATTCAGGATCTTTCTTTGATAGCGGGTCAGAAAGCAAATGTGGTTAAATCAAAAAAATCAATTGCCGGATTTAAATTAAGAGAGGGGTTGGAAATTGCTGCGGTTGTTTCTTTAAGAAAAAACAAAATGTGGGATTTTCTGGAAAGATTGATTTACCTTTCTCTACCAAGGTCAAGAGATTTCAAAGGTATTAATCCAAAATCAATAGATAAAAGGGGAAATATGTCTATAGGATTGAAAGAGCACGTTTTTTTCCCGGAAATTTTTACCGAAAAAGAGAAAACAATTTTTGGTTTAGAAATAACAGTAGTTATAAATGCCAAAAATAAAGAAGAAGGATTGGAATTATATAAATTAATGGGATTCCCTATGAAAGATAAATAATCACCAAAAACATGGCAAAAGTATCACAAGAAGCAAAAGCAAAAAAGAAACCCAAATTTCCTAGCAGAAAAATTAGGCGCTGTTTTAAATGTGGAAGAAGGCACGGTTATATGAGAAAATTCGGACTTTGTAGGATATGTTTCAGAGAGTTAGCTAATAAAGGAGAAATTCCGGGAATTAAAAAATCATCTTGGTAAAAATACTATGACAGATCCAATTACAGACATGTTAAATCAAATAAAAAATGCGCAGGCTGTTGGCAAAGCAGATGTTTTGATTCCTTTGTCAAAAATAAAAAACCAAATAGCAGACATTTTGTGCAAGGAAAACTTTATTAGCGAAATAAAGAAAACAACAAAAGACGGTTTAAAAGTTTTAAAAATTTCTTTAAAATACGATATCGATTTACCGGCAATAACTGGTTTCAAAAGGGTGTCTAAGCCAGGCCAGAGAATTTACTATGGAGTTTCGGAAATAAAAAAAGTGAAAGGAGGATATGGAATATCGATAATTTCAACATCAAAAGGTCTTATGACAAATAAAGATGCTAAAAAACAAAAACTTGGCGGAGAAGTAATCTGCGAGGTTTGGTAATTTATAAACATGTCACGCATAGGTAAAAAAATAATAGAAGTTCCGGAGGGCGTAAAAGTTGAAATTTCAGACGCTGAAATAAAAGTTTTTGGCCCAAAAGGAGAATTAAAGCAGGTTTTGCATCCCGAAATTAAAGTTGAAATTTCAGACGCTAAGATTTCAGTTGCTCAAAGATCGCAATTTACAAAAAAGAGCAGGAGTCTTTGGGGGCTTTATAGGGCGTTGATAGCTAATATGGTTGAGGGGGTTACAAAGGGTTTTGAGAAGAAATTAGAGCTCGAAGGAGTGGGTTTTAAAGCAGCGGTTGAAGGTGACACTTTAGTTCTAAACCTTGGATTTACAAATCCTGTGAAGATTAAAAAAGAAGAAGGAGTTGATTTTGCGGTAGAAAAAAATGTTATAACCGTGTCTGGAATTAGCAAGGAAAGAGTTGGCCATATGGCAGCTTTAATAAGGAAACAAAAGAAGGCAGAGCCATACAAGGGTAAAGGAATTAAGTATCAAGGGGAGGTTATCAGAAGAAAAGAAGGCAAAAAAGTTGTAGCAGCAGCCAAATAATTTTTTGAAATTATGATTACAAAACAGCAAAAAAGAGCAAGCCGTCACAAAAAAATAAGAGCAAAAATTTTTGGCACCCAAGATAGGCCTCGACTTTTTGTGTTTAGATCAAATCAGCATATTTATGCACAATTAATTAATGACGAAAAATCTGAAATTTTAATGAGTGTTTCTGATAAAGAGCTGAAAACAAAAGAAAAAAATAAATCTGATTCGGCAAGAGAGGTCGGAAAATTAATTGCCAAAAAGGCGTTGGAAGAAAAAATTGAAAAGGTTGTTTTTGACAGGGGAGGGTTTCTTTTTCACGGCAGAATAAAATCATTAGCAGAGGGAGCCAGAGAGAGTGGGCTCAAATTTTAATTTTTAATTTTTGAATTTTTAAAATTATGGAAGAAGAAATAAAAAAAGAAACAGCAGCTCAGCCTGAAGCAAAACCAGAACCAGTAAAAAAAAGCGATGGTTTTGTTCCTATACCCACAGGTGATCAACCGCAAGAAAAGGGCAGACGGGCTACAACTGGTTTTGAACGAGGAGCAAGAGGAGGATCTAGACCAGGGTTTAGAAGGTCTGGCCTTGGTAGGGATCGGCAGAAAGACGAATTCCAAACAAAACTTTTGGATTTAGCCAGGGTTACTAGAGTCACGGGTGGGGGTAAAAGAATGAGTTTTAGAGCAACTGTGGTGGCTGGAGACAAAAAAGGTAAAGTGGGCATAGGCGTCGACAAAGGAAGAGATGTTTCTCAAGCTATCGAAAAAGCTACAAGAAGAGCCAAAAAAGATCTTTTAAGCGTTGTTATAATCGAAGGAACAATTCCTCACGAAGTCAAAGCTAAATTTGGGCCGGCCATTATTTTATTAAGGCCACAGAAAAAAGGAAGAGGATTGGTTGCCGGAGGCGCCGTGAGAACTATTTGTGATTTAGCTGGAATTAAAAGTGTCTCTTCAAAAATTCTTTCTAGATCAAAAAACAAATTAAACAACGCTAAGGCCACAATGGAGGCGTTAAAAAAATTAAAGGCTAAGCGATAAAAGCAAAACATGCAATCTTTTGAATTAAAACCAAAACATAAAAGCAGGGCTAAAAAGCGTGTTGGTAGAGGAGGTGCGCACGGAACTTATTCTGGCAGGGGAATGAAGGGGCAGAAGTCAAGGGCCGGTAGAAAATTGGTTCCTATAATCAGGGAATTAATTAAAAAGTATCCAAAGTTGAGGGGATATAGGACTTTTCGTTTAGATAAATTTACAGCTGTAATCAACGTGCAAAACTTAGAAAAAATTTCAAAAGACGGAGAAGTTATAAGTCCTGAGAATTTGCTTAAAAAGGGTATTGTAAGTAAAATAAAAGGAAGAACGCCTAAAATAAAAATTTTGGGTACAGGTAAACTAACCAAGAAGTTGGTTGTAGAAAATTGCAAAGTATCTAAATCCGCCGAGGAATCAATAAAAAAATCCGGCGGAACCATAAAACAACGTGTGGTACGATAAGATATTATTTTTATTCAAAAATAAAGAGTTAAGGAATAAATTCCTTTTTGTAATTTTTTTATTTGTTGTATTTAGGTTCGCTGCCAACATACCAATACCAGGAATTGGAGCTGAAAATTTAAGAAAATTTTTTGATCAAAACCAAGTTTTTGGGCTTTTGAACTTATTTACCGGTGGAGCTTTAAGCAACTTTTCGATTGTTTTGCTCGGGCTTGGGCCGTATATTACAGCCACCATTATCCTCCAGCTTTTAACTATGATTTTCCCTGCCTTAGAAAGGCTTTATAAAGAAGAGGGGGAATCAGGAAGACAGAAGTTTAACCAATATTCGCGATTATTCACAATACCCCTAGCTGCGTTTGAGGGCTATGGAATGCTTATAGTGTTTATGCGGCAGGGAGTTATTTCATCACTTTCTTTCCCGGTTATGATATCGGCCATCGTAACAATTACTGCCGGAGCAATGTTTTTGATGTGGATTGGAGAAATAATTTCTGAACAGGGCATGGGTAATGGAATATCTTTATTAATTTTTGCCGGTATAGTTGCAAGGGTTCCAATGAATATTTTCCAGACATTTGTCGCATTTGATCCGTCTAAAATCCCTTCTTATTTGGTGTTTGTTATATTATCTGTGGTTATTATAGCCGGAGTTGTTTTGATTACCGAAGCTCGTAGAAATATACCTGTTTCATATGCGAAAAGAGTTCGGGGCATGAAAATGTATGGTGGAACATCAACCTATTTGCCATTAAGCGTTAATCCGGCAGGAGTTATGCCGATTATCTTTGCTTTGTCTATACTTTTATTTCCTGGGATGATAGCAAGTTATTTCGGAACGTATGCAGGAATGATAGGAAGCGTGGCTTCCTCAATTGGTGCGTTTTTCGCTAATACCTGGATAAACGGAGCGTTTTATTTTTTATTGGTTATTCTTTTTACATACTTTTATACAGCTGTCACTTTTGACCCAAAAACAATTTCTGAAAACCTGCAGAAAATGGGTGGGTTTATTCCTGGAGTAAGGCCTGGAAAATCAACGTCTGATTTTATGAAGCATATTTTAAATAGAGTTTTGTTTACAGGCGCAGTATTTTTGGGATTGATAGCGGTTTTGCCTTCAATAATCGCCGGCGCTACCGGCGTTACAGGATTTACATTTTTAGTCGGGGGCACGTCTCTTTTAATCATTGTGAGCGTTGTGTTGGATACATTTAGGCAAATTAACGCGCAACTTCAAATGCGCGAATACGAAACATTTTAATGCAAAAGCAAGTTATAATAATTTTTGGTCCTCCTGGCGCTGGCAAAGGAACTCAAGCCTCGTTATTGTCTGAAAAACTTGGGTTTTATCATCTAGAATCAAGTAAAGTTATCGAGCGTTGTTTTAACAAAGAAAATCCGGAAAAAATTTTTGCAGTAGATGGTAAAGACTACAAAGTTGCAGATGAAAAAAACAACTGGAAAAACGGAATTTTGGCCAGTCCGCCTTTTGCGACTTTTTTAATGACAGAAGAAATAGAGAAATTGGCGAACCAAGAAGAGAGTTTTATATTGTCGGGTTCACCTCGCACCATTTATGAGGTAGAAAAGGAAATGCCGGTTTTAGGCAAGCTTTTTGGTAAAGAAAATATAAAGATAATTTTGTTGGAGATAAAACCCGAAACAACTATTTTCAGAAACTCTCATAGAAAAATTTGCGAGCTAATGCGCCATTCAATACTGTTTGATAAAGAAACTGAAAATTTGACAATTTGTCCTTTGGACGGTTCAAAGCTTGTAAAAAGAAACGGTTTGGACGATCCCGAAACCATTAAAGTCAGAATTAAAGAATATGAAAAGCGCACCTTGCCCATGGTTGAATATTTCAATAAAAATAATTTCAATCTGCATCGTATAAGCGGCGAACAGACCGTGGCCGAAGTGTTCGCTGATGTACTAAAAGCCATAGAATGATAAGCATAAAAACGCAAGAGGAAATTGGAATAATAGGTGAAGGGGGGAAGATTTTGGCAGAAACGCTAAAAAAAGTTGCAGAAATTGTAAAGCCAGGAATTACAACTTTAGAATTAAACAGAGCCGCAGAGGCTCTTATTTTGTCTGCGTCGGCAAAACCCGCGTTCAAGGGTTATGATGGTTTTCCGCATTCTGTGTGTATTTCTGTTAACGAAAACATTGTACATGGGCTTCCGTCAAATTATATTTTAAAAGACGGAGATTTATTAAAGCTCGACCTAGGTGTTTTATATAAAGGATACAACACAGACATGGCTTTAACTGTGCCTGTGGGCAAGGTTTCTTTCGAAGCAAAACGCCTTGTGGATGTGACAAAAAAATCTTTAAGATTGGGAATAAAAAAAGCAAAAGTTGGAAATACGGTTGGTGATATCGGCAACACAATACAAAGATTTGTTGAGGGCCAGGGATTTGGCGTGGTGAGAGATCTTTGCGGGCACGGCATTGGTAAAAATTTACACGAAGACCCTAAGGTCCCAAATTTTGGGAAAAGAGGAGCCGGAGAAAAATTAGTTGAAGGAATGGTTATTGCAATTGAGCCTATGGTGACAACGGGGGATTATAATTTAAAAAAATCAGCAGACGGCTACGGCTATGCCACAAAAGATGGTTCTTTGTCTGCTCATTTTGAGCACACAATAGCAATCACTAAAAAGGGTCCGCAGATATTAACAGAGTGACTGTATTTAGTTTTCTATTGATTTATGTTAGAATAATTTAATAGTTTAACAATATGGTAAAAATTCATAAAAAGGTTGCTCATGTAGCCAAGAGAACAGTTCATAAAATCAAGAAAATTTTTAAGGGTTTTACTATTGTAGAGCTTATAATTGTTATCGCAATAATAGGCGTGTTAGCTAGTATAGTTACAGTTGCCGTTACCGTTACTAGTCAGGTTGTTAAAGCCAAAGATAGCAAGGTGAAAGCAGAAATTTACGAAATTGCCAAAGGAGCCAACTCACATTATTTTGACTATTCCAGCTACAGCGGATATTCTGTTCCGCCAAATTTTACCAGCGTTTGCGCCGGAAGCATGTATACTTTAGCGCGTTCTTCAGGCACCTTTGTTATTTATGCTAAATTATGCTCTAACGACAGTTATTGGTGCGCAGATTCAACTGGCGCTGTAAAGCAAATAGACAATCCGCCGGATAATCTTGTTTACTCTTGTATTTCTGGATCTGGAACTCCCAGCGAAGGTTGCGGAGATGGTCCTACCTGTTCTGTCGGCAATGTCTGTTACGATGATTTTGAATGTATAGAATGTAATAATAGTGGTCTTTGTGGGGGTGGCGAAGATTGCCGTTGCACAGATTGCGCTTGTACTTCCGGTACCTGCATGGGTTCTGGCGATTACTTTTATTGCGTAGGCGGAACTTTCTCTTGTGGGCAAACACTAGTTGACTCGAGGGATGGTGAGTATTATGCCACTGTTCAAATCGGTACCCAGTGTTGGATGGCTGAAAATCTGAACGTGGGCACAAGAATTAATGGCGTAGTTAGCCAGACGAATAACGGAATTATTGAAAAACACTGCTACAACGACAATGAAACAAACTGTGCCACATACGGCGGTATGTATCAATGGGATGAAACAATGCAATACTCTACTGTTTCAGGCATACAGGGAATTTGCCCAACAGGATGGCACATTCCAGCTCACGATGAGTTCACAACGTTAGAGCGTTCGGTCTGTACATCTGGAACTTGCGCTACAGATTTTCCTTATGATACCACAACTTCGGGCTATAGAGGCACGAATGAAGCTACAAAATTATTATCTGGCGGTTCTTCTGGGCTTAATCTTCTTTTGGCTGGCTACAGCGGACCGTATTCGGGAGGATTTGGTAATCTTGGTGACGGCGTTTGGGTGTGGTCTTCTTCGCAGTCTACTAGTATTGTGTCATGGATACGTCAGATTAGCTCTGGTTTCCTTACAGTTTATCGTGCGCCAGTTGATAAGCCCTACGGCATATCTGTTCGTTGTGTAAAGAATTAGAAAAATCTTTGATGAAGAATTTGATTGTTGCAAATTGGAAAATGAATCCTGCTTCCCGTAAAGAAGCAGAACAGATTTTTGAAGGAATAAAAAATGGAGTAAAGGGCGTAAACGTAGATGTGGTTGTTTGTCCGCCATTTGTTTTTTTACCAATGTTGAAAGGGTTGACTTTGGGCGCTCAAAATGTATTTTACGAAGACGAAGGGGCTTTTATGGGAAAAATATCAGCTCCAATGTTAAAAGATGGAGGCGTAAAATATGTAATAATTGGGCATTCGGAAATAAGAAAGCTGGGGGAAACCGACGAAACTATAAATAAAAAAATAAAAAAAGCGCTGGAGATCGGCCTAAAAGTTATTTTATGCATTGGTGAAACAACAGAAGAAAGAGACGAGGGAAAGAAAAAAGAAGTTTTAGAAAGGCAATTAAAGCAAGGGTTAGATGGAGTGGGGGATTTAAAAGATATTAGCGTAGCTTATGAGCCAATATGGGCAATAGGCACCGGCAATAATTGCTCTGTAGAGGATACAAAAGAATCTTTGAATTTTATAAGAAAATTTGTGCCAGAGAATACAAGAGTGCTTTACGGCGGGAGCGTAAAAAGTGACAATTCTGCAGATTATATAAAAAATGCCGGTGCAAACGGCCTGCTTGTGGGCGGAGCTTCTTTAAAGCCAGATGAGTTTATAAAAATTGTAAAATCCGCTGAATAAAAACCTTCTTATATTCTCGAGAATATAAGAATGATGCAAAAAGATTGACGAGGTCAATCTTTTTTGTTATGTTGAGCTATGGCAAGTGAAATATTATTTAACGGAAATTTTTTTAGCCCAAGCAAGGGTGATTTAAGTTTGGAGCAAGTTTTAAACGAGATTTTTGGTTATATGCAAGAGTCACCGGAGAGTCATTATGAAGTTGTGGTGGGTTGTGATTCGCCATCTTCTGACAAGCCTTTTTTTCCAATAGCCATTGTGGTTTTGAGAACAGGTGCTGGCGGAAGATTTTTTTTAAAAAACATGCACTATCCAGATAATTTTTTAAAAAGGTTCGCCCATATCAATTGGAAAAATAGAATTTTACAAGAAGTTTATTTATCATGCGAGTTAGCATTGTCTTTGAGGGAAGAATTAGAGAAGCAAAATAAACTTGGCTTAAAATATCAATTTGAATATATCCACGCTGATGTGGGTGAGGTTGGTAAAACCAAAGAAATGGTAAAAGAAGTTGCGGGTCTCATAAAAAGCAACGGCTTTGAGCCAAAAATAAAACCATATTCATTCGCCGCAACTGTGGTAGCAGACCGTTATACCTAATTTGTATAAAAAAATCGACCCCACACGCGTGAGCGGTGGGGTCTGGTAAGAGGAGAGGGAGCGGGGTCAGGCATGGCGGTGATGGCGAGGGTGTCGCCGGGATCTTTCCACCAGGCGGTGAAGCCTTTCGGCAATCCGTCGCTTGGTGATGACCAAGCCGATACAGATTGCTGAGAACAGGCATCCCGAGGCCATTGTCCCGATAAGGACGATTGCTGCTAACCTCCTAGTGCCTCCTCCCAATCCGATGCCGAAGGCGTGGCTTATCGCCAGCGAGATGCTGGCGACTATGACTTCGGCACGAGTGTCCTTGAAGAGATTGTGGTCCTGGCTGAAGTCCCAGGCGAAAACGATGCCAAGGATCAGACCCATAAGGCCACAATCTACCAGCGGAAAGAGGGTGCTGATCTTTGTGGCTATCTCAGCGCCCGGATAGCCACAGGCGAATCCTGTCGCCAGGCATATCGCCACGAGGGTGGTGTAGGGCGTCCAAAACTCACACCCTTCTTCAGCTGTTTTCATTCTCTTCTCCTTTATTTGTCCGCGCGGTATGCGGGGACACGATATATTATCAGACGAGGAGAAACTCGTCTGATGTTTGCTGTATTAAGGATACCATATTAGGATATCTTGTCAAGTGCAAACGCCTCAATGGCCATTGAGGCGTTTAGGGGTGTTGCGTTAAGTAATTTTGTGTTGTAAAATATAAGATAGTATGGATTCTAGAGAATTACGAAAAAAATATCTAAACTTTTTTAAAGAACGCGGGCATGCAATAATCCCCAGCGCTTCTTTGATTCCCGAAAACGACCCATCGGTTCTATTTACAACAGCTGGAATGCACCCCTTGGTGCCATATTTACTAGGAGAGAAACATCCAGCGGGGAAGAGATTAGCCGATGTGCAAAAGTGTGTAAGAACTGGAGATATTGATGACGTTGGAGACGACACCCATGATACTTTTTTTGAAATGATGGGAAATTGGTCTCTGGGAGACTATTGGAAGGAAGATGCAATAAAATGGTCTTTTGAATTTTTAACAAAGCAACTGGAACTTCCATTAGAGAGACTAGCCTTCACGTGTTTTACTGGAGATAAAGACGCGCCCAAAGACGAGGAATCAGCAAAAATTTGGGAAAGCTTGGGAATTAAAAAAGAAAGAATTAGATTTTTGCCAAAAGAAGATAACTGGTGGGGCCCGGCTGGCAAAACAGGTCCGTGCGGACCAGATACAGAAATGTTTTATTGGAAGCTAAATGATAAGCCAGCTCCCGAATTTTTTGACGCAAAAGATAAAAATTGGGTTGAAATCTGGAATGATGTTTTTATGCAGTATGTTAAAGATGAAAAAGGCAATTATAATCCGGCAAAACAAAAAAATGTTGATACCGGAATGGGGTTGGAAAGAACGCTGGCCGTTATAAATGGAAAAGAAAATATTTACGAAACAGATTTGTTTTTGCCTATAATTAAAAAAATAGAAGAAATAAGTGGGAGAAGTATTAAAGAAGATCAAAAAGCATTTAGAATTATTGCTGACCACCTAAGGTCGGTTGTTTTCATTATGGGTGACGAAAAGGGAATTACTCCAAGCAACCTCGGCCAAGGATATGTTGTGAGGAGGCTGGTAAGAAGAGCAATTAGATTTGGGACAAAGTTGGGAATCAAGAAAGATAATTGGACAAAAGAAATTGCAGAAGTTGTTGCAGAAAATTATAGCTATGTTTACCCAGAAATAGGAAAGAATATAAAGTTCGTTGTAGAAGAACTGTCAAAAGAAGAAGAAAAATTTGAGGAAACACTAGAAAGGGGCCTAAAGGAATTTGAGAAACTACAGACCGTTTCCGGCAAGGATGCTTTTAATTTATATCAAACATACGGGTTTCCAATTGAAATAACAGAGGAGTTGGCAAAAGAGAATGGGATTAAGATTGATATTGAAGAATTTAAAAAAGAATTAGAAAAACACCAAGAGCTTTCACGCACAGCCTCAGCCGGAATGTTTAAGGGGGGATTGGCCGATGCTTCAGAGCAGACCACAAAATTACACACAGCAGCACATTTAATGTTGGCAGGTTTGAGAAAAGTTTTAGGAACAGATGTTTATCAAAAGGGTAGTAATATCACAGCCGAACGATTGCGATTTGATTTCTCGCATAAAGAAAAAATGACCAGTGGACAAATAAAAGATGTAGAAAATTTTGTAAATGGTATAATAAAGAAAGACCTGTCGGTTTCTGTTGAAGAAATGACTTTGGAAAAAGCTAAAGAGCTTGGCGCTATGGGTGTTTTTGAGTCAAAGTATGGAGAAAAAGTGAAAGTCTATACTGTTGGGAAAGGAGACGAAATTGCTAGTATAGAAATTTGCGGAGGCCCGCATGTTGAGCGCACCGGAACTTTGGGCCATTTTAAAATTATAAAAGAAGAAAGCTCTTCTGGTGGAGTCAGAAGAATAAAAGCAATATTAGAATAATAAAAATTAACTGTAATTTTTTTAAAAATGCCAAAAAAGAAAATTTATGATGTTAAGCCACCAAGGCTTACCCCTAAGGTCGAGAAAAAAATAAAAGAATTTGTGGCTGAGGGCAAAACAAAAAAATCGAGAGCTCGCAAGCAAGCAAGGGTTTCTAAACCCCAGCAACAAATTCAGCCTCAGTTTGCACAACCACAAGAGCGTAGCGTTAGAAGAAAGCGCCCGGCTTGGGCGTCGATTTCGATTGGTATGTTGCTTATTCTAATTATCGTGTGCGTATATTTATTTTTTAAATTACCAAAAGCCGATATTACAATCTGGCCAAAAGTAGATACCCTAAGTTTTCAGCAAACAATTACAGCCGACAAAGCATCTGCCACAGTTGATTTAGCAGGAGATGTTGTACCTGCCCAATATTTTCAGGCGACCAAAACAAATTCTCAAGATTTTCCAGCTACTGGAAACGCATCAAATGAGGGGCGGGCAACTGGGAACATCATAATATATAATAAATATGACCCGCCAACACCCCTCACCTTAAAAGCTGGCACTCATTTTATGTCTGACTCAGGGAAACTTTTTATCACATTCCAAAGGGTTGTGATTCCGGCTGCAAAAAAATCTGGAAGTAAAATTACTCCAGGGTCTGTGCAGATAGAGGTTCAGGCAGTCGAGGGTGGCACAGATTATAACATAGCCCCTGCTAATTTTTCTGTGCCAGGGCTAAAAGGCACGGCATACTATTATAGTATTTACGCTGTTTCTGCAGATGTAATGTCGGGTGGATATTCGGGCAAGGTCAAAAAAGTTACAGCTGACGATATACAACAGGCAGAAGATACTTTGACTTCCCAAACTACATCCGACGCCATTTTCTCTTTAAAGAATCAAATTTCTTCTGATTATATATTGCTAGATAATGCGATGCTCTCTGATGTTACAGATGCCTCAACCCAAACAGAATCAGGAACAGTTGCTGAAAATTTCAATTATCAGGTTTCTGTAACTGCAAGCGCTCTGGCATTTAAAAAATCTGACATGGAACAATTTGCAAGAAATTATGTTGTCTCGCAAATACCAGAAGGAAAAACCTTATTAGATAACAGCTTGGCAATAAATTATTCAGCCAGCAAAATAGATATTTCTGGAGGGAAGGCGACTCTCAATTTAGATTTTTCAGTAGGGGTATATGGGGCAATTGATAAGAATTCTTTAGCTTTGTCGCTTTTGGGTAAAAACCTAGAACAAGTTCAGCAGACCGTAGATAGTACATTTGGCGATCGGGTTTCAAATACGCAAACAGATCTCTGGCCCTTTTGGGTGAGGTCAGTCCCTAAAAAACAGAAAGCAATAACCATAGACCTCAAATTCCAGTGAAACTCTTGACTATTTACAGTCATTTTGCTAATATAACAATATTGTTTAAATGATTTCACACGAGCAGGGGGACAACCCGAAAAATAGCCAGATTATAAAAAAAGAAGGAAGAGTTATTGAAGCATTGCCGAATGCTACTTTTAAGATAGTATTGAATGACAACGGCAAAGAGATTTTTGGATTTTTGTCAGGTAAAATGCGCTTGCATAGAATTACTATTTTGCCAGGAGACAAGGTTTCTGTGGAGATGACACCCTATGATGAAAGTAAAGGTAGGATAGTGTATAGGCTTAAATAAAAGTTTGAACGATAAAAACCTAAAATTTTTAGATTTTTATTTTTTTATATTTTAAAAACAATGAAAGTACGTCCGTCAATAAAAAAAATATGTAAGGATTGTAAAATTGTCAGACGACAAAGGAGGATTTATGTTATTTGTAAAAAAAATCCAAAACATAAGCAACGACAAGGATAATTAAAACCATGCCACGTATAGCCGGGGTAAATATACCCGAAAATAAAAGAATAGTGATAGCAATGACCTATATATACGGAATAGGCGATGCTTTGAGTAAAAAAATTTTGAGAGAATTAAAAATCGATATAAATAAAAAAGCATCTGCTTTGACTCCAGACGAGATAAATGCGCTTAAAGATTTTATAGAGAAAAGCTATAAAATTGAAGGAGATTTGAGAAGACAGATAATGATTAATGTAAAAAGGTTGAAAGACATCGGAGCGTGGCGCGGATTAAGGCACGCGAAAGGATTGCCCGTCAGAGGCCAAAGAACTAAAACTAACAATAGGACTATTAGGGGTAATGTTAGAAAGACGATGGGTTCTGGCAGGAAACCAGCCGCAGCGCCAACATAAAAATAAACATAAATCATGGGGAAAAAACACGTTATAGAAACCAGCCAAGAAGAAGCAATAAAAGAACAAGAAAAAATTGAAAAGAAAGCCGGCAAGGAAATTAAGGTCAAGTCGGCTGTTGCAGGCGTCAAAGAAGCTAAAATTTTTGTTTCTTCTTCTTATAATAATACAATATTAACTCTTGCTAATTCCAAAGGGCAAGTTTTGGCATGGAAGTCAGCGGGAGCGGTTGGTTTTAAGGGAGCCAAAAAAGCGACATCTTTTGCAGCTTCCAGGGTTGCTGAAGCAATAGCGAATACTTGTAAAAAAATAGGGATTGAAAAAATAGAGGTTCTGGTGAAGGGCATAGGAGCCGGTAGAGAATCTGCCGTAAGAGCACTAGTGGGCCAAGGATTGAACATTGTTTCTATAAAGGATGTAACCCCCATTCCGCATAATGGATGTCGGCCAAAGAAAACTAGAAGAGTATAAATATGCAATACGATCAATGTAAAACTTGTAGAAGATTAGGCCAGAAACTCTTTTTAAAGGGTGACCGTTGTTTTTCAGCAAAGTGCGCAATGGTAAGGAGAGCGTATGTTCCTGGTCCTCAGAAAAAAAAGAGGGGAGGTGCTCCTTCTGAATATAAAAAGTCATTGACAGAAAAGCAGACCCTTAAAAAATGGTATGGTCTTTCAGAAAGGCAATTTAAAAAATATGTTACAGAAACTCTGTCTAAAATGGGGAAGGTTGAAGACGTTTCAGATGAGCTTATTAGAAGGCTGGAGAAAAGACTGGACAACGTTATTTTCAGATTGGGTTTTGCAAAGTCCAGAGTTCAAGCAAGACAGCTCGTAGTCCACGGTTATTTTCTTATAAATGGCAAGCCAGTTAATAAGCCGTCTTATGAAGTGAAGAAAAACGATATAGTTTCTTTGAAAGATCATAAAAAAGCAAAAGGAGTTTTTAAAGATTTAGCAAATGAATTGAAAAGAAGAGAAATCCCAGCATGGTTGTCTTTGGACAAAGAAAAATTAGAGTCAAAAACTATCGGAGAGCCGAATTTAGACGAAGTTAAGCCTCCGGCAGAAATTTCGTTAATATTCGAGTTTTATTCACGTTAAAAAAATAAAAAATATGATTCCGCTTCCATTACCTCCAAAAGTAACACAAAAAAACTTGCCCTCTGGCAAACAAGGCAAAGCCGCGGTTTTTGAAATTGAAGGATTGTATCCCGGTTATGGAGTTACAATAGGAAACTCTTTGAGGAGAGTTTTATTGGCATCATTACAGGGAGCTGCTGTGACTCAGGTCAAAATAAAAGGAGTTCCTCACGAATTTTCAACTATACCCGGCGTTTTGGAAGACGCGATAATGATTCTTTTAAATATTAAAAATCTAAGATTCAAAATTTTTGAGGGAGAATCTCAAAAGGTTGTTTTAAACGTAAAAGGAGAAAAAGAAATTAAAGGTTCTGATTTTGAATGTCCCTCACAGATAAAATTGGTAAATCCAGATTTACACATTGCAACAATCACAGATAAAAAAACAGAGTTGGAAATTGAGCTTACAGTTGAAAACGGGATTGGGTACGTGCAAAAAGACCAGTTTAAAAGAGCAAAATCAGAAATTGGAGCTATCGCAGTTGATGCTATGTTTACTCCAATAAGGAATGTTAATTTTCAGGTAGAAAATATGCGAGTTGGCGACAGAACCGACTTTGATAAATTGAGTTTGGAAATTGAAACCGACGGCACAATTTCTCCAGAAGAAGCTTTCTATGAATCTTGTGATATTTTAATAAAACATTTTAATATTATTTTTTCTGGCAAACCAGAACCAGAAAAAACTGAAACATCCGCCTCCGCTGAAGCTTCGGAGGACAAGGATGTGAATAAATTGTTAGTTGAAGATTTAAAATTGACTGGCAGGACACTTAATGCCTTGGTAAACAACGGTATAAAGACAGTAGGTGGCATTATGAGGAAATCAGAGAAGGGGTTAGCTGAGTTGGAAGGCACGGGGGAAAAAGCAATTTCAGAAATAAAAAGAAAATTAAAGAAATTAGGATTGGAGTTGAAAGGAGAAGAATAATATGAGAAAGTTAAACAAAGGCAGAAAATTATCAAGAAAAATAGGACCAAGAAAGGCGCTTTTAAGGTCGCTGGCTAATAATTTTTTATTAGAAGAAAGAATAAAAACCACTGAAGCTAAGGCAAAAGAAATAAAGCCGGTTGTTGAGAAAATGATTACAAGAGCAAAGAACGCTAGTATTTATGACCGCAGAGTTTTGTCTCAAAACTTAACGCCATTGAATGTAAAAAAGATTATCACTGAATTGGCTCCAAGATATATTGAAAAAAATGGCGGATATACAAGAATTATAAGGCTTGGCCCAAGGAATTCAGATGGAGCCAAAATGGTCATATTAGAATTTGTGAGATAAAGATATGAAAACTACAGAAATAGTAAAAAGAAATAATCAAGTAATTGATGCATCTGGGAAAAGCCTGGGCAGATTGGCTGTCGAAGTGGCTGTTTTACTACGTGGAAAACACAAGCCGGATTTTGTGCCTTATAAAGACATGGGAGACAATGTCGTCGTTAAAAATGTAGGTAAAATGAAATTTACTGGCAATAAATTAGAACAAAAAAATTATTTTCATTTTACAGGTTATTTAGGCAATATGAAGCAAGTAAGCTTAAAAGAATTTTTAGCTAAAAAGGGTCATGGAGAGGTTTTAAGGAAAGCTGTAATGGGTATGCTGGCAAAAAACAAATTAAGAGCCAAACAAATTAAAAGATTAAAGTTTGAGTAACCATGCCAAGAACTAAAAAGACAACGACAAAAGAAGAAGAAAAAAAAGAGTTCGTAACTCCGGCTGTTGAAGTTGCATCAGATTCCGTAGATGTTATTGGAGAAGATGAGATTTCGGCAGAAATTGCCAAAACCATAAAAGAGTCAGCCGGCGAGCCAGACCGCTATTTTGAGGCAATTGGAAGAAGAAAAACAGCAGTAGCTCGCGTGCGTCTTTTCACAAAGGGAGACAAAGAATTTATAGTAAACGCCAAACCTTACGAAAAATATTTTCAAACAAAAGCCGATCAGGAAACTTGCGTCGCTTCAATGAATAAAATGAAGTGTGTGGATAAGTTCAGGGTAACGGTGATAGTCAAGGGAGGAGGGCATTCAGCTCAAGCAGAAGCAGTAAGGCACGGAACGGCTAGAGTGTTGGTGGATTTCAACAATAATTTTAGAAAGCGTTTAAGAAAAGCAGGATTTTTGACAAGGGATCCAAGAATGAGAGAAAGAAAGAAATTCGGACTAAAGCGCGCCAGGAAATCTCCACAGTGGTCGAAAAGATAATATCATCAAAAGCCGCCTTCGGGCGGCTTTTGTATTAAAAAAGAGGGCACGCGGACGCGCCCTCACTTGCTAGCTCGGATGCTGGCAAGTAGTTTTCTGTAGGGTTTTGCGATTTGCTCTGGAAGGCGGCCGTCGTAGACGTCCAGAAAGAAAGCCGCCAAACCATGTGCCTGTAAGCAGGTCTTGGGGGTTGGGTTGTTAGCCACGCTGTTGAAGAAACCTCGCGCCATTCGTTGTACTCTCTGGCGCACAGTGAGGAACGGTTCTCCGTTTTTGTGGCCTATCGAAAGGCCGGTAATCAGGGGCGAACCTTGTTTGGCAAGGGTGTAGTGCGTTTTTCCCGGATTTATCCGGAAAGGCGTTTGAGTTTCTATGACCTCAATCAATGCGCGTGGAGCTTCCTGTGGTATTTTTTCTGCCGTTGTGGATATCGTCACATTGTCAGCATATATAGTAACAGTGAACTGGTGTGAACCAGCGAACGGGGCAAGTGCCTGATTTATGATTGTGGGTATTCTTTGTGACGCCACAACAAGGTTGAACAGGTGCGGAGAGGTTGGAGCTCCTTGTGGCAGGCGTCCCTTGAACATGGTTATCATGATGATGATTTCCCGCAACGCCCAAAGCACATCTATTGGAGCCACCCCGTTTTCAAGCGTATGGCATGATCCAGCCTCGCTTTCTTTGAACCATTTCCAAAACCAGCGCACGTCCTTGAAGCGGAACATGCGTTTCACGGTTGTCGTGTAATCAACAAGCGAACTCAGCGCGTCGCGTACCATTTCGGTTGACACCGATGGGAACGCGTTGGCAAAATCTAGTTGCAGAAACGCCCGTCCATCAAGGTGCGCAGTTGCGTTTGAGCAGATAGACTTTCCGCGCATAAAGCCAGTCAGAACCGCCCAATCTGCGAAGTGCTCCGGCTCAACGTGGTACAGACAACCATTCAGCAACCTGGATTGCGTGTTGCGCAGGGCGAGATTGGGGATGTCTAGCTCCCTTTCGTCCCCGTTTCCTTTCGGAATCAATCTCGTCAGGTAGTCGTCTTTGCCTGCCTTGGTGGCTCTTTTGAGAGCCTTCTCATCTACGCCGATGAGTTGAGAAAGAAGGTTGAGGGCAATTTCAAACGCGTACGTAGGAATTTCAAGTCCGTTCACTAACATTGTGAGACCCTTTCGTGTGAAGTTGTTAAAGAGCGGGGGAAACCTTCCGAAGAAAGTTTCCCCCCATGCTAGGCTACGAAGGCCCTTGTCGAAACCGTGCGAGCGTTTTCGCACGCAAAGCCAGTAGCTCACGAGAGTTGCCGCCAGATGCTGGCGACCGGGAGGACACCATCGGCTGGCTTTTCCGATTGAATTCTCCTCCAGCTCTCTAGCCTAGCCAGAAAAGGGTTTCTCGGCGCATTTTGCCTGCGCATTGTGCCCGAGAAAGAACCTTATTATTATATTAGCACTCACAAAATTTGGGTCAAGTATAAAAAAAGCGGGGGAGTCTTCCGAAGAAGACCCCCCCATGCTAGGCTACCGT